>Ga0194129_10003715_pt1 | contig 21007 bp, 17 predicted proteins | sample TA2KigCa35mmetaG_FD_150862 | JGI IMG/M metagenome (GOLD analysis project Ga0194129, IMG submission 150862) | Freshwater microbial communities from Lake Tanganyika, Tanzania - TA2015038 Kigoma Deep Cast 35m | ecosystem: Environmental > Aquatic > Freshwater > Lake | place: Tanzania: Lake...
CACGTCTCCTCGCGAGCGGGACGAGCGACGGTTACCGCCACGTTCTCCACACCTACGGCGCCGGCGAGTCTCTCGTCGCCGAGCGGCTCGAGGGCCTCGAGAATGCGTACCCCGGCCTCGTGCTCGGCTACCGGATCAAGGGCCCCGAAGTCGACGTGAAGCTCACCGCTCGCGCCACGGATCGAGGAGAAGCACGCGCCGTCGTACAAGCGGCCCTCGAGGACGCCCGCGACCGGCTCGACGACCTCATCTACGGCGAGGGCGATGACACGCTGATGCAAGCGGTCGCCCGAGCGCTGCGCTCGCGCGGCTGGAGCCTGGCAGTCGCCGAGTCGTGCACCGGCGGCCTCGTCGCGCGCGAGCTGACCGCGGTGCCGGCGAGCGACTACTTCGCCGGGGCGACGGTGACGTACTCGAACGCCGCGAAATCGAAGCTCCTCGGCGTCTCGGAGGACACCCTGCGCGGCCATGGCGCCGTGAGCGCGGAGGTGGCCGCCGAGATGGCCGAGGGCGCCCGGCGCACGTTCGGGACCGACGTTGCCCTCGCCGTCACCGGCATCGCGGGACCCACCGGAGGAACCTCCGACAAGCCGGTGGGGCTCGTTCACTGGGCGATCGCTCATCCGAACGGCACCGTCGTCGAGCATCGGATTTTCTCGGGCACCCGCAACCAGATCCAGCTCGCCGCGACCTATGCCGTCCTCGACGAGCTGCGCCGTGTGTGCGCGAGCGTGCCGGTCGCGCGACCGAGCGTCGTCGGCCGCTGAACCGAGGCCCCCACCGGCGCGCGAGACCGCGCTCTGGGCTCAGTTCAGGATCTTCTTGCGAAAGATCAACTGCCCCTCGGACTCGTCGACGAGCACGACATCCCCCGCCACGACCTCACCGCCGATGAGGCGCTTCGCCAGCTCGTTCTCCACGAGGCGCTGGATCGCGCGCTTCAGCGGCCTCGCCCCGTACTGAGGATCCCACCCTTCGCGGATCAAGCGATCCTTTGCCGCGTCGGTGATCTCGGCTCGGACGTCGCGCAGGGCGAGCCGCGCGAGGAAGCGGCCGAGCTGGATGTCGACGATCGCGTGCATTTGCTCGCGCAACAGCCGATGGAAGACGACGATCTCGTCGAGGCGGTTCAGGAGCTCGGGCCGGAAGCGCTTGCGCAGCGCCTCGTGGAAGGCGACCTCCGACAACTCCCGCTTGCGGTCCTCGTCGAGGTCCTCCCGCTGCTCGATCTCGGCGGCGAGCTCGCTGCCGATGTTGGAGGTGAGGATGATCACGGTGTTCTTGAAGTCGACGACATTGCCCTGGCCATCGGTCAGGCGGCCGTCGTCGAGCACCTGGAGCAGCACGTTCCACACGTCGTCGTGCGCCTTCTCGACCTCATCGAAGAGCACGAGCGTGTACGGTCTGCGGCGAACCGGCTCGGTGAGCTGACCCCCCTCCTCGTAGCCGACGTAACCGGGCGGAGCGCCGATCAGACGCGCGACGGCGTGACGCTCCCCGTACTCGCTCATGTCGATGCGCACCATGGCGCGCTCGTCGTCGAAGAGCAGCTCCGCGAGCGAGCGAGCGAGCTCGGTCTTGCCGACGCCGGTCGGGCCGAGGAACAAGAACGAGCCGATCGGGCGCCGTTCCTCTCCGAGACCTGCCCGCGAACGCCGCACCGCGTTCGCGACCGCGACGAGGGCGTCCTCCTGGCCGACGACGCGCGTGCGCAGCTCGTCCTCGAGCCGCAGGAGGCGCTGCATCTCGGTCGCGAGCATCTTGGCGATCGGGATCCCCGTCCACTTCGAGACCACGGCGGCGATGTCCTCGTCGGTCACCTCCTCCTTGAGGAAGCTGTGGGTCTTCTGCAGCGACAGGAGCTGCTCGCGCTGGGCTTCGAGCTTCTTCTCCTCCTCGGGGATGCGGCCATAGTGGATGCGCGCCGCCCGCTCGAGATCGCCTGCGCGCTGCGCTTGCTCCTCTTCGACGCGCAATTGTTCGAGCTCCTCCTTGCCGCGGCGAATGGCGGCGATGAGCTCACGCTCGCGCAGCCACTGCGCCCGCAACGCGTCCCGTTCGGCTCGCAGCTCTGCGAGCTCGCGCAAGAGGTCCGCCAGCCGATCCTTGCTCGGCTTGTCCTGCTCGCGCTTCAGGGCCTGCTCCTCGATCTGCAGGTTGAGGAGCTTGCGCTCGAGCTGGTCGATCGGCAGTGGCAGGCTGTCGATCTCGAGCCGCAGCTTCGAGGCCGCCTCGTCGATGAGATCGATCGCCTTGTCCGGCAGGAAGCGCTCCGTGATGTAGCGGTTCGACAGGACGCCGGCGGCGACGATCGCGGCGTCTTGGATCCGGATGCCGTGATGAACCTCGTAGCGATCCTTGAGCCCACGCAAGATCGCGATGGTGTCCTCGACCGACGGCTGCTTGACGTAGACCTGCTGAAAGCGACGCTCGAGGGCCTTGTCCTTCTCGATGTACTTCCGGTACTCATCGAGCGTCGTCGCGCCGATGCAGCGCAGCTCGCCGCGTGCGAGGGCAGGCTTCAGCATGTTGGCCGCGTCGATCGCCCCCTCGCCGCGCCCCGCCCCGACGAGCGTGTGAAGCTCATCGATGAACAGGATGATGCGACCTTCTGCCGCCGAGACCTCTTTCAGCACGGCCTTGAGGCGATCTTCGAACTCGCCGCGGTACTTGGCGCCGGCGATCAGCGCGGCGAGGTCGAGCGCGAGCAGCTGCTTGTCCTTCAACGTCTCGGGGACGTCCCCGTTGACGATGCGCAGCGCGATCCCCTCGACGATCGCGGTCTTGCCGACACCGGGCTCGCCGATCAGCACCGGGTTGTTCTTCGTGCGCCGCGACAGCACCTGCATGACGCGGCGGATCTCCTCGTCGCGGCCGATCACCGGATCGAGCTTGCCCTCGCGCGCTCGCTTCGTGAGGTCGTGACAGAATTTCTCGAGGGCTTGCAGCTTGCCCTCGGGCTCGCGGTCGGTGACGCGCTGGCTCCCTCGCACGACCTTCAACGCCGCGACGAGCTTGTCGAGGCCGAGGCCGACCGCCTCGAGGGCGGCTTGAACCTCGCGGTCCTTCTTCACGGCTCCGAGGAGCACATGCTCGGTCGAGATGAAGTCGTCGCCCATCGCCTTGGCCTCGACCTCGGCGGCCTGGAGCACGACGACCGCGCGGGTCGAGAGCCGCGGCTCGCCGCCACCGGACACCTGCGGGAACCTCCCGGTGCGCCGCTCGAGCTCGCTCGCGAGCGCGGCGACGTTGCCGCCTGCCTTCTCGACCAGCGGCGGCACCACCCCGTCGGTTTGCTGGACCAGGGCCAGCACGAGGTGCTCGGGGTGGATCTCGGGGTTGCCCCGTCGGCTCGCCTGCTCCACCGCCGCTCGGATGGCCTGCTGACCCTTGCTCGTCATCGTCTCGATGCTCATCGCGTCCTCGGGTTCGACTGGCTCGACCCGGCGCGAAGCTAACCACGCACCCTCGCCCTGCAACCAGCCCGGCACGCGACTTGCGTTACGATCTGACAATTCGGAAGCCGGAGTAGGCCGGCTGGCCGGTTTGTGTATGATGGTGCGAGGACGAGGGGACGGGGAGCGCCTGCACCTCGACCGGCTCGGCATCGACAACCAACCTCAAGGAGCACGATCCATGAAGCGCATCGCAGCGGTCCTCACGATGTTTTTGCTCGGCTGCACGGGCTCGATTGGATCCGTCCTCGAGGTCGGCGGCGGGGGCGGACAGGCACCCGCGGATGGCACGGGAGGCGCTCCTTCGACGGTCGAGGTGGTGTCGGTCGGGGCGGGTGGCGACCCGACCACCGGGCCGAGCACCGTGGCGTCCTCGAGCGTGGCCTCGACCGGCAGCGGCATGGTGTCGAAGCCGCTCGCCTGCTTCGACGAGCCGCCCCCGGGCACACCCGAGCCTCCTCCGCTGGTCGACGCGACGGGTTGCCCGGACGTGGTGCCGGGCGCCAACACCGTCGACGGTCGGAAGTTCCTCGTGGCGGTGCCGTCGAACCTGGGTCCGGAGGAGAACCCGCCGGTGGTGTTCTTGTGGCACTGGCTCGGCGGGAGCGCTCAGGGCTTCTTCGACAAGGCCGAGGTGCAGTCGGCGGTCGATTTCTACCGCTTCATCGCGGTCGCGATGGAGGCGAAGGGCGACGTTCAGACGAAGTGGCCCTTCCTCGGGATCGGCGTGTCGGAGGACCGCGTGAACCAGGAGGTCAAGTTCTTCGACCGGGCGCTCGCGTGCGTGAACAAGACGTACGGCGTGAACCGCAACTGTGTGTCGAGCGTGGGTGTGAGCGCGGGAGCGTTGTGGACCCAGGTGCTCGCTTCGAAGCGCGGCAAGGTGCTCTCGTCGTTCGAGTCCCTCTCGGGTGGGGAGGGGAGCCAGGGCGTGCGCAGCTGGGGGGGCAGCGAGCACAAGATGCCTGCGATGGTGCTGTGGGGCGGCAAGTCCGATAACTGCCTCGGCGTCTTCAGCTTCGACACGCTGTCGAAGAGCCTGGAGCAGAAGCTTCAGAAGCAGGGTCACTTCGTCGTCGAGTGCGTGCACAACTGTGGACACTCGGTTCCACCGTTCGACCCGCTCCCGAACAGCCCGACGACCTTCGGCGTGATGTGGGAGTTCGTGCTCGATCACCCGCTGTGGTTGCCGGCCGGCGACTCGCCCTGGAAGCAGAGCGGCTTCCCGGACGGCTTCCCCGAGTGGTGCGGCATGGGCGTCGGCTCCGCCACCCAGCGCACCGGTGTGTGCACCGAACCGTCGGGTTGTTGAGCGGCGGGGCTCCGGCGGGCGGCGCTCACCAGCGGGCGAAGTGCTGCTCCACCACGCCGTAAACGTCGTCGAGGGTGAAGCTGCGGCCGGTGCGGTCGCGCAGGGTACCCCGGAAGACACCGTAAGGTTGGTGGAAGCGGCTGATGACGAGGCCGAAGTTCACGTCCTCGGCGCGCTCTCCGGCGGGTGCAAAGCGCAGGTCGACGAGCCCCTCGTCATCGACGATTCGCCACTCGCTCATCAGGGAGGCGCGGTCGTACTCGAAGCGCACGCGTGCCAACTTCACACGGTCGGCTCCGAGCCACAGGGCGCAGTCGCCCGAGTCTTGGGCGCCCGAGGCCGCCTCCGCACCGGGTCGAGAGCTCGTGGTGAGGTTGAAGCCCACGCGCGCTCCACAGCTCGCGCGGCCCGCCGCGGCAGCCCAGTTCCAGTAGGTCTCGCGCGGCCGGTAGCCTCGGTTGTAGTCGAGCCCCGCGAGACCACCTCCGAGGGGAAAGGCGTCGCCGAGATCGCCCACCTCGACCGAGCCTTCGGCTTCGAGGCCGTAACACTTGTGCGTGTAAAGCCAGCACCGTGGCTCACTCTCCTCGACGGTGACGATTGGGGCCGGCACGCGGCCGTCGTCGCGAATGGCGATCGAGGCGCGGAGCCGTGGCCGCGACGTCGAGCGGCCATCGAGGTCACACTCGATCCGCCGTTCGCCGCGCACGGAGTCGTTGTGGAGCGCGATGGCGCCGAAGCCCGGAAAGCGAATGCTCGTCGTCCCGTCGATCGAGTTGGAGGCGATCAGGATCCCGGCGGCACCCGGCGTCAGCGTCCCGTACTCGTATTTTCGACCGCTCGCGCGATCGACGACGTACGCGAAGGCGTTGCCGACGTAGCCGACGTCGACGACCGCGCACGCGAACAGGATGCGCTCGGTGACGACGCTCGTGTAGTGCCACTCCTTCAGGCGTAGGGCTCGGAGCGAGCGACCGGTCGCTCCCGCGAACATGCGACCCAGCGCGCCGCGGGTGTTTCCGCCGAACGGGTCGGCCTCGGCGAGGTTCGCGTGCACGAAGGGACACTCGAACCAGCCCGTGTGAACATGACCGTCCTGTTCAACGATTCGCTCGGGCGTGGGCAGCGGCGCAGGAGAGCTCATTCCTTCTCGATAGCGCAACGTCGTCCGGCGCGCGACTGCCGTAAGGCGGGCGTATCCGGCCTTCACGAGCGCGGGCGGGGACGTTCCGAGGTACGGTCGACGTGTGCGAGACGCGAGGTCCTCTGGTGCGATGCTGCGTGATCGACTCGCGGTCGTCGGCGCGGCGCTGCTCTTCGCGACCGGGGGCGCAGCGATCAAGAGCACCACGCTCGATGGGTTCACCGTGGCCGGGGGCCGCTCGGCGATCGCGGCGCTCACGCTCGGGCTCGCGTTTCCGGAAGCACGACGACGGTGGACGTGGGCTTCCTTGCTCGTCGGCCTGGCCTTCGCCGCGACGCTCGTGCTGTTCGTGCTGGGGAACAAGTACACGACCGGCGCGAACGCGATCTTCCTCCAGTCGGCAGCGCCGCTCTACCTGCTGCTGCTGGGTCCCTGGTTGCTTCGGGAGCGGATCGCTCGGCGCGATGTGGGCTTCATGGTAGCGCTCGGCGTCGGCCTCACTCTCTTTTGCGTCGACACCGCGGGCGCGACCTCGAGCGCGCCGCGACCGACGCTCGGCAACGCCCTCGCGACCGCCTCCGGCCTCACCTGGGCCTTCACCCTCGCGGGGCTGCGCTGGCTCGAGCGCCGAAGCGACGGCGCCGCGATCCGCAGCGTCGTCGTCGGCAACGCGCTCGCCGCGACGATCGGCTTGGTTCCCTTCGCGCTCGGTGAGCCGCCGACGATGTCGGGGGTCGATCTCGGGCTGCTCGTCTATCTCGGCGTGTTCCAGATCGGCCTCGCCTACGCGTGGCTCACCCATGGGCTGCGGAGACTCTCGGCGTTCGAGGGTGCGTTGCTCGTCCTCGTCGAGCCGGCGCTCAGCCCTATCGTGACCTTCTGGGTCCACGGCGAGCGCCCGAGCACGCTGGCTCTCGCGGGCGGCGCCTTGATTGTTGTCATTTCATCGACCAAGGGGATCCTGGACGCTCTGAGGCCCGAGCCCGAATAGTTGTACGACCGGATCGCGCGCTGCGATCCTCGGGGCCATGCGCTCGATGACCGATGAAGGCTTCGTCTGGCTCGACGCCCCCGAGACGCGGAGGTCGGCGCTCGTGGTGGTCCCCGCTCGGCCGGCGACGGCACTTCCCGCGGCGGTGAGCGCGCCGCCGAAGCCGCTCGCGCACCGGAGCGCGGGGCTCGCGGGCAAGGAACTCGTCGGGAGGGAGCTCGTCCGCCATCAACCCTCGGGCCGCGAGCCTGCTCGCTGGTCGCCGGCTCGCGGCATGGCGTCGCGTCTCGTGGCGGTGGCCCTCGCGACCCTGCGGGGACGGCGGGCGGTCCTGGGCGCGTGCCTCGAGCTGACGGACGCGCTCGCCCTCGAGCTACGCCGCGCGCTGTCGTGACGGTGAACGGCGGCGCGACGCTCGCGGTGGAGTGGCTCTCGCGCAGGGAGGGCGAGCGCCCCATCGTCGCGCAGCTCTTTGGGGTGCTCGAGACCCCGGCGCGCAACGCGCTCTTCCGGGCGGCGGTGGCGGAGCGTCGCTACTTCGTCGAGGCGAGCACCGGTGGCGCCGACGGCCATCGGCACGCGCAGGTCCACTACTCCTGCGTGGAGGAGGCCGAACCGTTGGTCGACCTCGTCCAAGAGCTCGGGCCGTCGCTCGCGGGGCCCCTCGGCGTTCACCTCGACGAAGTGCGGCGCGTCGAGCGGCAGCTGACGGTCCACCACGCGGGCGGCTTCTATCGCCCCCACCGCGACGATCAGGGCGAGGAGGCCAGTCGGCGCGCGCTCACCTACGTCTACTACTTTCACGGGCGACGGCGATGGCGAGGCGGCGAGCTGGCGTTCTCGGGTGAGCCCGGGCTCGTGGTCGAGCCGACGGACAACTCGCTCGTCGTGTTCGCCGCGAGCCTGGAACACGAGGTCCGGCCCGTCGTCGCGGAGACTGCGCTCGCCTTCGAGGACGGGCGCTTCACGCTGAACGGCTGGCTCTGGCGCTGATCGGGGGCACGGAGTCGACCGGAGCGTCCGTGCGCGCGCGTCACTTCGGCTCGAGGTACCGAACGAGCAACCGCGCAACCTCGTTCCGCAGGGCCTTCTGCTCGAGAGGCGTCCCCTTGGCCGTGCTCGAGGACTCCGCGGAGGCCTGGACCGTCATGCGGACCATGTGGGAGATGAGCCTGGGATCGGCTTGGCCACGGGAACTCGAGGTCCCGTCGACCAGCGCGAAGGCATGCTCCTCGGCACGTTGCTCGAAGGCCGTCGTGGCGCCGTCATGGAGGACCCGGGTGTGCGAGGCGAGGATGCGGTGGAGCGCCGGATCGACGCGATGGGCCGCGAACACCGCCTCGACGTACGCTCGAGCGTTCACGTCGAGCCGCGCTGCGGGGCTGGCCTTGCGCTCGAAGATGCAGGCCTCATCGAGCACCCCGATCATCGCCTGGTGATGGGTCTCGAGCAGCGCGACGACGAGCGACTGCTTGTTGGGAAAGTACTGGTAGAGCGACCCGACGCTGACGCCGGCGACCTCGGCGATCCGGTTCGTACTGGCGCTGTCGTAGCCTTCGTCGACGAGGACACGCGAGGTGGCCGCGAGGATGGCCTCGACGGTGTTGCGAGAGCGGGTTTGCCGAGGCAGCTTGCGTGGCCGCAGTCGGTCGGAGTCGGTCATGTTGCAGGATCGTGTCCCGCACGACCGCGACCCGATCACCAGGCGAGCGAAAACTCGTTTTTGATTTCGATCACGGCGAGCACGCGACCACCGACGGGTCTTCGTCGGTGTAGAGCGCGATCTCCTCGCGGTTGGTCGGGTCCTGAACCCGCGCCCAGATCGGCGCGTCCTTCGAGCCGAGGAGCGGGTAAGGCAGCGCTCGGTCGTACCAGTAATGACCCCGCGCCCAAGCGAGGCGAACGTACTTCTGCCAACTCGGGTCCGCCTTCCACGTGGCGTAGAGGGTCGGGTACTGGGTCCGTGCCACGCGCAGGTAGACCTCGAGGTAGTAGAGGTGCGAGGCCACACCGTCGCGGAACGAGGAGCCCTGCTCGAGGTGGTCGACGACGGCGGCGACGCACGCGAGGCCGTTGATGTACGCGGTGAGCTCGTCCGCGAGGTAGATGAACGCGAGCTCGCCCTGCGATCCTTTGAGGTAGGTCGAGTCGTAGCTCGGCGTGACGCTCCCGCCCGCCTGCACCTCGGCGAGGATCTTGTTGCGCGGGAAGAAGTTGAGCTTGGGCACGACGACCTCCTGTCCCGTTCCGTGGAAGTAGACGTGCTTGCCGGGGATGGCGAGGGCCTTCTCGAAATCGTAGCCGTGCGTCTCCTCGTGGCACGCCGTGTCGATGGCCTCGATCATCCCGGCCCAGGTGGACATGCTGTAGTACTTCGGGAGGTCGGTCTTCAGCCATGGGTCGTTCTTCATGGCGTCGAGGACGTGGAAGCCGTGGTCGTAGCGACGGTCGAGGACGGCCAACATCGACTTGAGCCAGCCGCTACCGACGTAGCCTTTTTTCAGGTCGTCGAGGGAGACCGCCGGCGTGTCGCCGTCGGAGTAGCAGCCGTTGCCGCCGGACGCCGCGCTGCTCGAGGCGACCGACGAGCCCGACGAGCCCGACGTCACCACGCTGCTCGAGGCCTCGGCGCTCGAGCTGGTGACGTCCGCGGTCCCCCCGACGCCACCTCCCGATGCGACGCTCGACGCCACGTCCACCGTGACGCTCGAGCCGCCACCGCTGCCCACGCTCGACACCGAGGGTGGCTTCCCGAAGTCCGGAGAAGTCGGCCCGTTGGTCGAACCTGTACCCCCGTTCGATCCTTCGCCGACGCGGAGTGCGCAGGCGGCGAGAAAGACGACACCGAAAATGCCGAGGGTTCGGAGGGCGCGAGGGGTGGACATGGTGACTCCTGCGGGAAATAAAACCGGCCAGCCGGCCTATTCTTCGGTCGCAAAGCCACCACGGTCAAGGCTTCTGCGCGGGCCTCTCCCGGTCAGCGGCGGCGGGCCTTGCGCTTGGCTCGGCCGGCCCGCTCGATCATCGGACGCATCCACTCGGCCGCCGCCGGGACGAGATCGGCCGCCCGCGCGAGCCACTTGCGCGCGCGAGGCAAGGCCAGCTCGAGCGGGCGCTCCCGCAAGATCCGACCCGTGAGGACGTCGGCGACCTCGCTTGCCGAGAGGATGCGCGGGGCGGAGAAGGTGAGGCTGGCTTCGTCGTAGTCCGCCTGTTTGTCGAGCATCGGCGTGGCGACCGCGTCTGGGCAGAGGACGCTGACCGCGACGCCACGCGGGCGGAGCTCGGTCGCCGCCGCGAGGGAGAACGCGCGGACCGCGTATTTCGAGGCGGAGTAGAGCGCGAGGCCGGGGATCGGCGCGTAGGCGGCCATCGACGCGACGTTGACGATGTGGCCTGCACCGTGCGCGACCATGTGCTCGGCGGCGATGCGCGTGCCGAGCATGACCCCCTTGACGTTGACGGCGAGGTGGCGGTCGACGTCCCGCACGTCGAACTCGTGGACCCACCCCGGCGTGAGAAAGCCCGCGATGTTGTAGAGGACGTCGAGGCGTCCGTAGCACTCGGCGGCGCGACCGACCGCGAGCCGCCAATCCTCGACGTCGGTGACGTCGAGCCGCAGGATCTCCAGCGTCCCGCGCGGCCATTCCTTCGCCACGCGCCCAAGGCTCTCGAGGTCGAGATCCGTCGCGACGACCTGTGCGCCGCGTGCGAGGAGGGTCTCCGCGACGGCGCGACCAATCCCGCTCGCGGCGCCGGTGACGAGGAAGCTGCGCGGCTCGGCGGCGCGTCTCATGCGACGATCAACGCACGCCTGCGACGGCGCGTCCAACCCCGCGCCTCAAGGCTCGGTGAGCGAGGCGACGGTGCGGCGCACGAGCGCGCGGGTCTTTGCCATCATCGGCCGGGCAAGGCGGCTGCGGGCCCGTCCGACGAGGAGCCCGCACACGATGGCGTCGATACCGACCACCACGAGCATCGCCTCGACCGAGGCGATGCCGAACCGCACGCGCAACTCGAGGATGAGGGCGAGGTGAAGGACGACGATCCCGCATGCCCCCACGATCGCCGCGAGCAGCGCGAAGACCAGGGCTTCGCGGACGCGACGAACGTCGGACGAGGCTTCCTCACGCGCATGCTCGACGTGGACACCGAGAAGCGTTCCGAAGGCTCGCAGCAGACGCCCGACGCCGCCGAGACCGTCGGCGCTGTCGTCGCCGTCGGCCCTCCGGGGTTCGGCCGAAGCGGGCTCAGTCGCGTCGTCCACGCCGCCCGCCTCCGAGGAGCATGCCGATGAGCAGGCCGAGGCCGAGCGCCGCGAGCAAGCTCGTGAGCGGGTTCTTCTCGACGTGACGCGTCGCCTCGCGCAGGGCTTGCCCCTGGAGGTCCCGTGCGAGGGTCGCGGCTCGCTCGCCGAGGCGCCGTACGAACACGTCTGCGTCGTCGGGAAGCCACGATCGCCGCTCCGGCTTCGCGGCGAGTCGCTTCAGCTCGTCGAGCTGGCGCCGAACGAGCGTCCGCGTGTGCTCCGTCCGCTGCGCCACGAGCTCGACCACCCGCTCGTCGACGCCCTCCGTCGCGGCGAGCGCGTCGGCGTCCACCATCGGCCACTCGTCGCGGATCAGCGACGCGAGGCGCGTGAACCCCTCGTCAGCTGCCATGCGCGGCCCGTTCGTGTCCGTAGTCATCGCGGACGATGCTAGCTGGCTTCGAGGACGCGGAGCTAGATGTCGAGGTTCTGGACGAGCAAGGCGTGCTGCTCGATGAAGGCGCGCCTGGGCTCGACCTCGTCGCCCATCAGGATCGAGAAGAGCTCGTCGCCCGTCAGCGCGTCCTCGATGCGGACCTGGCGGAGCACGCGCGCGTCGGGGTTCATCGTGGTCTCCCAGAGCTCCTCGGCGTTCATTTCACCGAGGCCCTTGTAGCGGCTGACCGTGATCCCCTTGCGACCGCGCTGATCGAGGAAATCACCGAGCGCTTCGGAGCCGGCGAGCACGGTCTCGCCCTCGGGGCCACGCGCGACGTAGGGCGGCTCGCCGAGCGTGCGGAGATCGTTCTGGACGGAGAGCGCTTCCTGGTATTCCGGCGACTCGACGAGACGCCAGTCGATGACGCTCGTGCGCCCGCGGATCGCGCCCTGCGAGGCGACCTCGATGCGACCCGCGCTGTGCTCGGGATCCCACCCGACGGACAGCTTGATCGGCATCATGTCGGGGTAGTTCGACTCGAGGTAGCGCTGCAGCGCCTTCGCCGCGTCATCGACCTTCGCGCGATCGTGGAGGTCGTCGAGGTCGGTCGCCGAGGAGCGGAGCAGCCCGGCCGCCACGCGGGCATCGCAGCGCTTGTCGAGGTTCGCGAGCGCGCTCTTGAAGCGCTTCAGGCGGGTGGCGAGTCGCAGGAGCGGCTGCCCCGAAATCGCCATGCCACCCTTCTGCGGCTGGAGTTCGAGGCGATCGATCGCGTGCTCGGTGAGGAAGGCCTCGAGCGCGGCGTCGTCCTTGAGGTAGAGATCCTTCTTCGCGCGCGTCACGCGGTAGAGCGGCGGCTGCGCGATGTAGAGGTGACCCCGATCGATGAGCTCGCGCATCTGGCGGTAAAAGAACGTGAGCAAGAGCGTGCGGATGTGCGCGCCGTCGACGTCCGCATCGGTCATCAGGATGACCTTGTGGTAGCGAAGCTTCTCGAGGTCGAGGCCCCCGGCGCCCGAGACGCCGCATCCGAGCGCGGTGATCAGGGTCCCGACCTCGGCCGACCCCAGCATCCGCTCGGTGGTCGCGCGTTCGACGTTGAGGATCTTGCCCTTCAGGGGGAGGATGGCCTGGTAGCGACGATCGCGCCCCATCTTGGCGCTTCCCCCGGCGCTCTCGCCCTCGACGATGTAGATCTCGGCCTCGACCGGATCCTTCGTCTGGCAGCTGGCGAGCTTGCCTGACAGCGACGTGATGTCGAGCGTCTCCTTGCGAACCTTCTCACGCGCCTTCCGCGCGGCTTCGCGAGCCTTGGCTGCGATCACCGCCTTCTCGAGGACCGCGCGCGCGACCTCGGGGTGCTCTTCGAAGAACTGCGAGAGCTTCTCGTTGACGGCCGTCTCGACGATGCCCTTCACCTCGCTCGACACGAGCTTCGACTTGGTCTGCGAGTCGAAGGATGGGTCGGGGTGCTTGACGCTGAGGACGCAGGTCAAGCCTTCGCGCGCGTCCTCGCCCGACAGCCCCGCCTTGAAGTCACGGAACAGGTTCTCCTTCGTCCCGTACGCGTTGATGCACTTCGTCAGCGCAGCGCGCAGGCCGGTGAGGTGTGTGCCACCGTCCTTGTTCTTGACGTTGTTCGTATAGCAGAAGATCGCCTCTTGATAGGCGTTGGTCCACTGCATCGCGACCTCAACCTGGACCTCGCCGACCTTGCCGTCGATGGTGGTCTCACCGGTCGCGGTGAGGTGAATCACGTCGGAGTGGATCGGCTCCTTCGCCGCGGCGAGGTGCTGAACGAACTCGCTGACGCCGCCCCGGTAGAGGAAGGTCTCGGTGGTGCCGCCGGGTCGCTCGTCGCTGAGGACGATCGTGAGCCCGGCGTTGAGGAACGCGAGCTCGCGAAGCCGTGCCGCGAGCGTGTCGTAATGAAAATCGAGCAAGCTGAAGATCTCGTGGTCGGGCTTGAAGGTAACCTTCGTGCCCGTCGCGGTCGTCTCGCCGATGCTCTTCAGCGAGTACTTCGGCGCACCACGACCGTACTCCTGCTGCCAGACCTTGCCGTCGCGTTTGATCTGGAGCTTGAGCGTCTCGGAGCAGGCGTTGACGGCGCTGACCCCGACGCCGTGAAGGCCGGCCGAGACCTTGTAGCTTGCGTTGTCGAACTTCCCGCCGGCGTGGAGGACCGTCATCACGACCTCGGCGGCGCTGACCCCCCGCGCATGCATGCCGACCGGGATGCCGCGGCCATCGTCCTCGACTGACACGGAGCCGTCGAAGTGGACGGTGACGTGGATCACCTTGCAGTGACCCGCGAGGTGCTCGTCGACGGAGTTGTCGACGGCCTCCCAGACGAGGTGATGGAGACCGGAGCCATCGTGCACGTCGCCGATGTACATGCCTGGGCGCTTGCGCACCGCCTCGAGTCCCTCGAGCGCCGTGATGCTGGCGGCGTCGTAGGTTCCAGGCTTAGTCGAAGAGGGGTCGAGGAACGTGATGTTGACAGGAGTCGGGTCGCTCATCGCTGTCCGGTGTGCAGGCCGTTCGAGACGCGCGCGAGAGGCGCCAAGGGTCTCGAAGATCCCCGCGTCGAGAGGCGAGCAGGCTAACACATCGGCCGGCGCGACACAGCGTCGAATCGCCCGCGTCACATCCTTGTATTGTCTTTTGATTTCAACTACTTGAACAAAGACCTCAGGTGAAGCGCGTCACCACGCCGCGCTCGACCTGGAAGTCGGCGCGTTCGGCGCCGGGGCGACCGCTGACGATCAGGTCTCGCCGGGTCGTCGTGAGGAAGATCTGGCTCTCGGTCGCGGCGAGATGTTCGAAGAGCGCGGCGGTGCGCTCCGCGTCGAGCTCGCTCGAGACGTCGTCGAGGAGGAGGATCGGCTGCACGCCGCGCGCCTGCGCGATCGTGGCGAGCTCGGCGCTCTTCAAGGCGAGCGTCAACGCCCGGTGCTGTCCCTGCGACGCGACGATGCGCGCCTCGTGCCCGTCGAGGGTCAGCTCGAGGTCGTCACGATGGGGTCCGTGCCCGGTCCGCTTGCGCTGTGCATCCGCGCGTCGATCGGCGGCCAAGCGTGCGCGCACCTCGTCGGGATCGTCGCTGCCACCTGGCTGGTAGCGAATTCCGAGCGAGAGGTCGGGAGCCGCGATGCAAGCGAAGGCTTCGTTGAGCGGCGCCACCAGCTCGTCGACGGCGCGTGCGCGGATCGTCGTCAGCCTGGCACCATCCTCCGCGAGGACCGCCTCGTAAGCCTCGAGCTCCGAGCTCCGGTCGTTCCGCCGGTCGGAGAGCAGCAGCTGTCGCTCTTTCAGCGCTCGCGTGTAGCGGGCTCGATGGACCGCAGCCTCGGGGTGGGTGAAAAGGGTGACGCGGTCGAGCAGGGTGCGACGATCGGAAGCGGGCCCGGTGGTGAGAGCGAGCTGCTTCGGCTCGAAGACGACGACGGGCGAGCGCGTCGCGTAGTGACCGAGTGAGGTCGGCGGTGTGCCATCGAGCGCGATCTCGCGTCGCCCCTTCCGACCGAGCTCGAGCGACTGCTGGCGGCCGAGGTTGCCGGTGGGCCAATGCTCGGCGAAACGACCACCGATCCGCGCGGCCGCAGCGCCGTGTCGGATCAGCTCCGGGAGCTTCGTGGTGCGGAAGCTGCGTGACGTCGCCACGGCGTAGATCGCCTCGAGGATGCTGGTCTTGCCCTGGCCGTTGTTGCCGGCGATGACGTTGAGGTGACGGGCGGGCTCGAGCTCGGCTTGCTCGAGGTTGCGTACGTCGAACAGGGCGAGCCTGTCGAGCGTCAGCGGTCGCGTCACGGGGAGGGCTCGAGCTTCGGCGCGGTTCAGATCCGCATCGGCATCACGACGGCGACGAAGTCGGTCGACGCGTCGCCAGCCGGCCGGAGGACCGCGGGATCGAGCTCACCGCTGAGGCCGAGCGAGACCTCTTCTTCGACATCCATCGCACCCAGGACGTGCTGGAGGTACTGCGCGTTGAACCCGACCGAGAGCTCCGGACCATCGTACTCGACCGGGATCTCGTCGAAGCCGTTGCCGCTCTCGGGGCTCTCGCTCGAGATGCGAAGTGCGCCCGCGCCGATCGCGAGCTTGACGCCGTAGGTCCGATCGCTCGCGGCGAGCGAGACGGCCTTCAGCGCGTCCATGAATGCGGTGCGTCCCGCGACGACGTGGCGATCGGTCGCGCTCGGGATCACCTGCTCGTAGGGCGGGAACTGCGCGTCGATGAGCTTCACCGAGAAGCGCACCCCGGCGAGCTTGAAGAAGGCGTTCGGTCCGGTCTGCGCAATCGAGACGAGGGTGCTGTCGCGGTTGTCGACGACGTCGTCGAAGAGCTTGCGGAGCTCCTGCATCGCCTTGTGCGGGATCAACATCGTGGTCTCGGCGCGAAGCCCGTCGAGCGAGACTTCCATCTTGCTCAAGCGATGACCGTCGGTGGTGACCATGCGCACGGTGCCAGCGGTGCCGCCCTTCGCAGGGCGACACTCGAACAGCGCGCTGTTCAGGTGAGGGCGCGTCTCGTCGTTCGAGATCGAGAAGATGGTGCGCTTCACGAGCTTCTGGAGCATCGCGACGCTGATGTCGATCGTGACGGCGTCCGCGGCGGGCTCGGGGAGCTGCGGGAAATCGCTGCCGGGCAAGCCGTGGATCGTGTAGCGGCGAGCGGAGCCGACGGCCTGCACCGTCGTGGCGGAGCCGTTCGCGACCGTGATCTTGATGGGACCATCGGGCATCGCTCGGACGCGATCGTGGACGTCACGCGCGGGCAGCGCGACGGAGCCGGGTCGCTTGACCTCGGCCTCGAGCGTACCCGAGATCGTGAGCTGGAGATCCGTCGCCGAGATGGTGAGGGCGTTGCCCTCGGCCGAGAGGAGCACGTTCGCGAGCACCGGCATCGTGCTCTTCTTGTCGGCCACGCCTTGGCAGCGCGCGAGGAGCTTCTCGAGGTTCTTCTTGGGAGCGACGATTTCCATGGTCTGACCGGTGACCTCTCGGGCGGTCTCTTAGCAGGGATCCTCGGTGGCGGTTGAGAGAATTTCGGCGCTCTTCCTTCTTCGATCCGAGAGAATGGATAAGAAAATCAAGTCATCGTCATAGGGCCAGTGGACGCAGGGGATAAGTCGGAAAGCCGTGTCAGATCCACGGGATCGGGAGCCCGCCGATGGGGGTAACCGAGGGGCCCGAGTTCGGGAGAACTGGGGGACAGCCGAGGCGCTGGTGGCCGGCCACGGGTTTCGCAGGCGGTTGTCCGGGTGGAGCACACAGGGGACCAGCCCGCTTATCCACAGGCGTTGGCGGTCCTCCGACCACTCAGGTAGGGTCGGAAACGTCATCATGGCCGAGGAGCTCGTGCGTTGTGTGCATTGCGGAAGGGCCCATCCGGCCAGCGAGCGCGCGTGCCCGACGACCGGCCTCGTGATCGACCGAGCCGTGCACGAGCGGCGGCGCTCGGCACAGCGGCAACGCGAGGTGACGAAGCTCGATCCGGCGCTCGAGCCAGGCACCATCGTCGAAGGGCGCTACCGCATCGCGCGGAGGCTGGGTAGCGGGGGAATGAGCACGGTGGTCGAGGCCGAGGTGATCGAGGCCGTGCCGTTTGCGACCGGCGGCCGCGTGGCGCTCAAGGTCTTGCATCGCGCGCTCTCGGCCAGCCAGGAGTCGATCGCGCGGCTGCTCCGGGAGGCGGACGTCGTGCGGACGCTCGCGCACGAGAACGTGTGCGCGGTCTATGACATGGGGCGCACCGCGAACGGACAGCCGTACCTCGTGATGGAGTTTCTCGAGGGCGAGAACCTCGCGGAGCGGATCGAGCGCGCGGGTCGGCTCGACATCGTCGAGGTGGTGACGGTCCTCACGCCGGTCCTGGCAGCGCTCGAGGCGGCGCACGAGCGGGGCGTCATTCATCGCGACCTGAAGCCGGAGAACATCTTCATCGTGGACGCGGCGCGAGGAGCGGCGACGAGGACGAAGCTGCTCGACTTCGGAGTCGCCCGGAATTTTGGGCATGATCGCGAACAACAGCGGCTCACCGACACCGGGATGGTGATGGGGACGCCCTACTACATGGCGCCCGAGCAGGCGCGTGGCGAGGGGAAGCTCGACCAGCGGGTCGACGTCTGGGCGCTCGGCGTCATTCTCTACGAGGCGCTGACGGGCGAGCGGCCGTTCCACGCGGGGAACTACAACGCGCTGCTCGTGAAGATCCTCACCCAGCAACCGCGGGAAATCCTGCAGGTCGTGCCGGAATTGCCGCCGCTGATCGCGCTCGTGGTCGAGAAGGCGCTCGCCAAGCGGCCGGAAGAGCGCTTCCAGACGGTCCGCGAGCTGGGTGCGGCGCTCGAGCTCGCGGCGCGGGAGCTCGCGGTGCCGTGGGACGACCTCGATGACCCGACCGTCGCGTTGCCGGATCGCAGCGCGGTCGCGCTTGGTGTGGCTCTGGGATCGAGCCTGGGGGCGTTCGGGAACCACGACGCTCGACGATCGGAGCCCACGTCGACGAAGGCGGCGCAACGCAGTGAGATGACCGATGCCGGCGACACCGAGATCCTTCGACGACGGTGACGCACGCATCGTCAAGGTGCGCGGACGCCGGCTGGTGAAGACCTTCGGCTCCACCGCCGCGTTGCGCGGTGTCGACGTGGAGCTCGAGCCGGGTCTCAACCTGATCGAGGGTGCCAACGGCTCCGGCAAGACCACGCTCCTTCGCATCCTTGGGACGATGCTTCAGCCGACGTCGGGTGAGGTCGTCCACGAGCCGTTCGCGGGCGATCTGGCGCGCGTTCGGCGCTCCCTCGGGTGGCTGTCGCACGAGCCCCTCTCCTATGGGGACCTCTCCGGCCGCGCCAACCTCGAGCTTGCCGCCGAGCTCCTCGGGCTCGATCCGCGCTGCACGTGGCAGCGCGTCGAGGCGCGCTTCGAGCTCGGACGCTTCGCGGAACGGCCGGTGCGCACGATGTCGCGCGGTCAACGGCAGCGCGTCGCACTCGCACGGGCGCTCTGCCATTCGCCGAGCTTCTTGTTGCTCGACGAGCCGACAACGGGCCTCGATCGCGCTGGCGTGGCGCGTCTGCTCGAGGTGATGAGCGAGGAAGTGTCCCGCGGGGCGATCGTGGCGCTGGTGACCCACGAGCCGCGGCTCTTCGACGCGCAGGTGACGCGCCGGATCGTCCTCGAGCGGGGGATGCTCGTCGCCGGCACCTGAAGGCCGCTGGTCTCGCCCTGCCGGGTGTGGTCGAATCGCGCGATGGGCACACGGGTTGCCGGCCCGCAACTCTCGCGGGTGCTCGCGCTGGCGCCGGTCTCGGCCGGGGCGTTGCTCTGGCGCGCGGGCCGCGAGCTGCAGGTGACCGTGATCCTTCAGGCACGACTCGGGCTCACCCCGGACGCGGAGGCGAGGCTGCTCGAGCCAGCGCCGCTCGTCCTGCGAGATCGGCATCACGGCGACGACCCGAGCCGCAGCCTCGACGAGGTGTCGGAGGCGGTGCCGTACCGCCCGCGCGTCGACGTGTGGATGCGGGGGCATGCGGTTCCGCTGGGTGGGGGGCGAGCGGTCTCGAGCCGGGTCAGGCTCGCGGTGCACCGCGCGGGCGCGGCAGGGCTCGACAAGCAGGTGGAGGTCACGGGCGACCGCGGCGGGTCGGAAGGCGAGGTCATGCCGTTCGCCCGCATGCCGCTCGTCCATGAGCGTGCCTACGGCGGTCCGCAGTTCGAGGCGAATCCGGTCGGCACCGGGGCGCGTCCAGGCTCGCCGTGGCCCAACCTTCGCGGATTGGGTCGCGCGGAGGCGGCAGCGTGTTTCGCCCCGATCGCCTCGTCCTGGCGTGCGCGCCGGCAGCGGGTGTCGAGTGAGCAGCGGCGGGAGCTCGGGCTACCGGTGCCGGTCGTCGGTCCAGGGTTCGACTGGGGCTATTTTCAGGCGAGCCCACCGGACCAGCAGATCGATCACCTCGTCGGCGACGAGTGGCTGACGCTCGACGGCGTGGAGGGAGCTCGCGGTCGGGTGCAGTCGAGCCTGCCGGGGGTCGAGGGTGTGGCGTGGGTCATGGTGGACGGGGCGGCCCACGCGGGCCAGCTCGCGATGACGGCGGACAGCCTCGCGATCGACGCCGATCGTCTCGAGGCACGGGTGACCTTCCGAGGGATCTTTGGGGTTCGCGAGGTGGGGGAGCTCGGGAACATCCGGGTCGCGGGAGGGCTCCGGCTCCGACGGGAGTCGCTCGATATTTTCGATGTCGCGGAGCGACTTCGGGGGTTTCCAACGCTTCTGGCGACCGCGACCGAGTCGGTTCGGCAGGCGCTCGAGGGTTCCGCGCGGGAGCGCCAAGCCGAGTCTGCGGGTGGGGTTGGCGGTGAGTCGGAGGGGCGGACGGACAACGAACTCGGCCCCATGAGCCATGATTTCGGTCAAACAATGACGCTTCGGAGCCGGCTCGCAACAGGGGGGAGCGAGGCCGGGCGGCAGGGCTTGGAGTCGGTTCGACCTGGGGGCCCCGCGCGGGGTGGGGCCGCGCCCCCCGACGGCGCGCACCCTCACGAGCGGACGTTGCCCAGCGCCGGTGTGACGGCAGACGACACCGCGCAGCATCCCGCGCTCGGAGAGCTCGGAGAGGATACCCTGACGCTGGATTCGGTGCGTTTCCCGGCGGGCGTCGACGCGGACGAGTGAGGGTGGCGGCCTGGGGGTCGAGCGAGGGCAGCTCCCTCGTCGGGATCGTGCGTGGGGCGGTGCGCCGACGCAGGCGGGCCGGTGGGGGCCACAGGAGCAGGGGCGTTTCACGTGAAACCAGGTCGGGGCCACGTCGGGGGAGGGGCGCGGCCGGGCGGGGCTGGTTGGGGGGCGGCCGCCGCGACGCGGGTGAGGCACCCGGGCCGGGTGCCGCTGAGGAAGCCGAGCGACCCGTGGCGTGCCCGCTGGCGTTGGTGGTTGCTCGCGAACGCGGCGAGCGTCCTACGACGTCACGAAGGGAGGCGAAGAGGGGCGGTGGCAGGGCGGAGAGGGTGGAGACCTCCACGGCTTGATGGGATCATCCCGGGCGCCAAGGTTCCACGGGCCGCTCGTTCGCGCTGACCCGGCTTCGCGCGGGGCGTTGGACACCCGGCCCGCTGGCCCCATGTCGCCGTCGGGTCTCGGATGCCGCGGCGTCGGACGGGAGGCGCCTCTCCCCCGTGGGAGCCTCCTGCAAGGTTTCACGTGAAACGCCCCGCACCGCTGAAGCGGCTTGTCTGTGTGGAGCGCTGAGCCACGTCCTCTCCCACCGGGTGCCCAAGGACCTCCCACGGTCGGGCAAGGTTTCACGTGAAACCCTCCGCTTCCTGCCGTACGAGCCCTCCAGCCCTCCCCTCCCCCCCCCTCCCCCCCCCCCCCGCCCCCCCGGGGCCCCCCCCACCCGCCACCCCCCGCCG
>Ga0194129_10003717_pt1 | contig 20999 bp, 14 predicted proteins | sample TA2KigCa35mmetaG_FD_150862 | JGI IMG/M metagenome (GOLD analysis project Ga0194129, IMG submission 150862) | Freshwater microbial communities from Lake Tanganyika, Tanzania - TA2015038 Kigoma Deep Cast 35m | ecosystem: Environmental > Aquatic > Freshwater > Lake | place: Tanzania: Lake...
AAACACTATATGCAAAAAATTCCGAAATGAATTTTGACCAAATTCTAATAGGAAATCGTCTATACCAATGTTATAATAATAATTCTAAACTCGATGATGATTATGATTTATATTATTTCGAAAAGAACAAACCAAAACAATTAATTACATATCAAGATGTAGGTAAACTTCCATTAACAAAACATAATTTTTTTAGAATAGATTGGGCAATAAATAAAGATGAATTAAATGATATTAATGTAAAATTTAATAAAAACGATATAGAATCTATTGATTGGAATCCTAAAATAGAAAGAAAAAATAAAGAAGATAAAATAGATTATGGAATAGAATTTGAATATCCTAAATTAGGTTGTATTAAATAAATTATATTCATAATATTCATAATATTAATAATATAAAAATTTTATAGAGTCATAATATATGAATAGACAATTTATAATATTAATTATTATTATTTTAACAATATTATTTTTATATAAAACACAAGAAAATATTACATCTGAATCTGGAAAAACTTTATCGGATGAGGCTTTACAGAATATTGCATCTGTTTATAATACACAAAATATGATTGTAACTAATTTGAATGCAACTAATCAAGCAATATTTAAAGATACAAAAATGTCTGGGAATTTAAATGTTAGTGGTACTATTACTGGGAATGTTGTTGGAAATCTTACTGGTAATGTTGTTGGTAATGTTGTTGGTAATGTTACTGGGAATATTAATTCTCCGAATTCACAATATATATTAAAAATGGAAGATGGTAAAAATGGTGATAATCTTGTAATATATGATAATTCTGGTAATGTTTACAAAAAAATGAAACAATGGGTATATAAAGGATGCTATAGAGATAACAGAAAACGTGTTTTATCAGATTATCCCGGTGATTTAGGAGTATCAAATTGTCAAAAATATGCAGAATTTAATAAATATAAATATATGGCTTCTCAATATGGTGGACAATGTTTTGCAGGTAATGATGATCCAACAGTCCTGGGGTTAGGAGATCCGGATCAATGTAATAATTACGACGGTGGTGAATGGACTAATCAAGTATGGGAATATAAATAACTTATTTTGTTTTTTTAGTTTTCTTTTTTAATTTATCATTTGATTTTTTATCACATAATTTTTCTTCCTCAATTAGATTGTATAAATTAAATTAAAATATAATATTATTTCTAAAATAATATTATTATGCATAAAAAAATAATAATATTAATACTAGTATTAATTTTTATTTATTTATTAATAGAAAATAAATCAGAATATATTGATTCTACTTCATCGCCAAATCTTTCAAATGAAGCTATACAAAATATAGCATCAGTATACGCTGCAAAAGATACATCAGTATCATTTAATAATATGATTTTAAATGGTAATATGACTGGAAAAAATATTAATGTTGTTGATATTTCAGGTAATAATATTAATGCTAATGGTAATATTAATACAAATGGTAATATTAATACAATTGGTAATATCACAACTAAAGGAAGTATAACATTTAATGGTAATCTAAATATTGATAATCCATCGGGTAATAAGTTTATTATTAATGGTATTGATATTAGAGATTATGTTATCGGTTGTACTTTATCATCGATTAGTACTGTAGTTGATAAATATAAAAATGGTGCAAATGGTGGTTCGCAACATTTTACTGTTGGCAAATGGAGTTTTTGTAATAATGCTGATTATGGATTTATCGATGTAGCGGATAATATTATAGTTAATCCTGGATTTGGTGTTATATTATGGACAAATTGTGATTTTAATTCAGATAATAATAATGATACAGAATATGCCAAAATAGAAAATAGAGATGTTAAACCAGCTAGATGTTCATTTAAAAATGAAAATTCAACAACGTCGATAATATTGGAATCTGGAGATAACACTGGAGTTTCAGCTAATTTATATACAAAAAATACAAATCTCGTTAAAATAGAAAATACATCAACAAAATCATTTACGAATACTATAAGTTCTTTGGAAGTGTATAAATTATAACTAAATAAACTAAATAACTAAATAAACTAAATTATAATTATTTCTTTTTGCCTTTACCTTTTTTATCAGATTTAGATTTTTTATCACATAGTTTTTCTTCTTTCAATCTAATTTCATCTAATTCTTTCATCCAGACATTATAAGCCTTTACAAATTCATCAAGTTCTTCAACCCATATAGTCTCGACAGATTTTTGTTTATATTCTTGAAGTATCCGTTGAATATCTTCTTCTTCTTTTTTAAGTTCCTCAATTTTCTCATATGTTAAAGACCACAGGGGCATGTCTATTAGATATTGATATGATTTTTCTTCATCAGTCGCTGTAATTTTTCGAGCAAGGCGTGGAAATTTAAGTTCTGCAAGCCGGTTAATAATAACATCTTTCTTTTGTTTTTCAATAAGTATTTTCTTGGAGATAATATATTCGATAAACATTCTTTTATATTTAGCAATATCTGCATCATTTTCAAGTACTTTTATTCTATATGTTTTACGTTCTTTATATTTTTGTAAACGACATGTATAAAAGTCTTCCATAATCTCATATGGAGAATCATATTTAGTAATCTTCCCATTCGCATTAAATAGATACATATTTGAAATAGTAAGACTTGAATTAAGTTTAAGATATTTTTCAAGTTCTCCTGCTTTTATAAGTTTCTGTAGTTCTCCTGGTTTAAATTGTACAATGATATCGACTTTATTATTATATGGTTTCATTATAAAATCAATTAGTTTCTTTTTAGAATCTTCGTCTTTCTTATCCTGTATTGTTACAGAATTCAGAAATTCTTTATATTTCTCAAATGATATCGGTCTGAGACTAATTGGTAGTTCTGTAATATGTACTTTATCATCCGATACAATTTCATAACATCCTTCAACTTTAAATTTTTGATCAGTCTCTCGAGTAATTTTACCTTTATATCCTCTGTAATATGGTGTAATATCTTCATATTGTTCATCATTAATTATTTTTTTGAGTCTATCAACTATATCAAGTGGATTAAATTGTACAACATTAGTTGAATAACCTGTACCAATACCAGCGGCACCATTTACAAGAACCATTGGAATAATTGGATAATATAGTTCAGGTTCAACTGATTTACCTTCTTCTACAATATATTTTAATATGGGTTCATCATCATCACGATATATATAATGTGATAGCTTATTTATATTTGTAAAGATATATCTCGGAGAAGCTGCATCTTTACCTTGCATACTTCTTGAACCAAAATTACCTTTAGGTTCCAATAGGTTAATATTATTACTGGTAGTCCAGTTTTGCGCCATTCCAATAATTGCTTCGAATAAACTTACTTCACCATGGTGATATTCTGTCTCACATCCAATATATCCTGCAAATTGTGCTACTTTTATATCAGCAGCTCTTTTACCTCTCTTTAATCCTGCAAAATAGATTTTTCGTTGAGATGGTTTGAATGAATCAATTATAGATGGTATAGAACGTAAGTTATCTGCATTAGAAAAGTGAATTAGATCACGATTGATAAAATCTTTATAAGATACTTCACCAACCATTTCTAAAATATCTTCTGGATTATACTTACTTAGCCATTTCTTCCGATCGTCCTTTTTACTCTCATCAAATGCTAATACGATATAAGGATCCACATTCTTTAATTTTTTATTATTTATTTTTGTTTCTTTATCTTCTTCAGAACCACTATCACTATTATCAGTATTATCACTATTATCAGTATTATCATCATCAGAGTTTATAGTTTTAGATTTTTTAATTTTTTTACAATTTTTTGAAGATTTAGAATCAACAGACGAAATATCTTCTGAATCAGATTCTTCAAGTCCGCATATAAAGTTAACTTTTTTATCATCAAAATCTAAAAATGTTTCTTTTGCTTCAAGTGCTGTAGACGTCCCAAGCCCTTTATAATATTTTGCATCAGACCATAAATTTAGATTATCTTTTTCACTTTCTCTCCAGAGTTTATATTCATTTAGACTATAAAATATCTTTGGATTTTCTTGTTTTTTATCAGAATTTTTAAATATTTTTAATAGAGGTGTTCGAAGACATTGGATAAAACTATCAGTTAGAATAAGACTTGGCCACATATAATGAATCATATTGATAATTAACCCTTTAATATGAGAACCATCAGCATCTTGATCGGTTAATATTAGGATACCACCATATCGAAGTTCTTTTATTGATTTATATTCAACACCTTGTTTTAGTCCCATAATACGTTTTAGTGTTATAAATTCTTCATTTTTAACTAATTGTTGAACAGTAGCATTACGAACATTAAGTAATTTACCTCTGAGTGGAAATACACCATATAATTTAGAACCAATAATTTCTAAACCTTCTTTAGCAAATGCTTTAGCCGAGTCACCTTCAGTTAAAATGAGACGACAATTATGAGAATTAGTACCTCCTGCATCTTCGGCATCATCTAATTTTATTAGATCTTTTAGGCTTTTTTGTTTTTTGCCATCGCTTTTTTTTAGTTCTTTATTTTCCCTAAATTCAGCAATACTCATAACTTCTTCAACTATACCAGTTTTTGCAAACTTTTCAATAAAATCTTGACTAAGTTCACATTTTGAACCAAATTCATTAACTTTTCGAGTAAGTTTATCTTTTACTTGAGAATTAAATGTTGGATCAGCGATAGAACAAATCAAAAACAGAGTAATATTTAATTTAATAGCATCAGGTTTAATATTTAGATCTTTATTTTTCTTTTTAATTATTTCTATTAATCCATCGCAAATTTGATCAGTAATATATTTCACATGAGTACCACCATTATATGTACAAATACCATTTACAAAAGACATATTTGATGCACCGGCATTATTATCAAAAATTGCTCCTAATTTCCATCTTGATCCAGATTCAAACAATGTGAGTGATTTAGGTTCATTAAGATAATACATTTTAACATATTTAGGAAAATCTTTACAATTTAGTTTTTTTCCATTTAAATATACACTTACATTCTTATTAGTACATATGCATAAATCATAAACACGTTTGCTAAATAATGCGATTGTGTCAGAATTTAATCCTTTAAAACCAAAACGAGAATATTCTGGTATAAATGATATTTGAGTATATGATTCTTTCTTATTATCTTTTACTATGGGTGCAGTTTTATCACGCATATTATTTGTAAATGTTTGAATATAGGATTTTTTATTAATAGAATCTAAAGTTTCTAATATAAATTCTTTTGAAAATACATTAGTTAATTTTGCACCAAACCCATTGCGACCTCCGACAATTTTGCCATCATCTTTATAATTAGACGATGAACGAAAATGTCCAAAAATCATTTCTGGTACATAAATATTATGTTTCTCATTGATCTTAACTGGAATACCTGGGCCATCATTCCAAACAGAAATTTTACCAGATGCTTTATCAAAATCAACTTTAATAGTTTTACATTCAGATGTACGAATAGTGTGATCATATGCATTAACTATAATTTCATCAAAAATTTTATATAGACCTGGAGAAAATTGAATATCAGATTTTGTAAATCTATCAGATTCTTCATCATATATCCACATCGGTTGCATAGATGCTTCTACTGTACCAATATACATATCCGGTCTAAGTAAAGCATGAGATATATCATCAAGCATATCATGTTCTTCTTCTTGTTTAACTTGTTTAACTTGTTTTTTACTTATAGTTTTAGACATTTGTAATAGTATTTGATATATAAACTATATCTTTAAGTCTTTGATAATTTATTTCAATTTTTTTGTTATATTATAAAAAAGTAATAGAGATAAATATATATGATGATTTTTAAATTTTAAATTTATTATTTTTATACTAATTTTATAAAAATTTATGCGTTTTTTATGTGTAAAACTGGAGTAAAAATATTAAAAATATTGATTTCATTCGAATTTCCATAAGTAATATGTATACAATTTTAATAAAAAATATTCTATAAAAAGTAATCATATATCAGAATATGTTTTCATCCAAATTCTGGATATTCTTGGATGAAAAAAAAGTATACCATAGTAAAAGATAACATACAAAATTTTCTAAATTTATATTAAAATTTATAGTAAAATGTATATATGTATATAAAAATTATAAAAAATATAAAATTCGAATGTTCGAATAAAGAAAAAAATCGGGGGAGCTCATGATATTTTTTTATGGTATTTTTTAAAAAATATATTTTTGGATTTCTAAAAAATTTTTTATATGAATCTCCCCCGCATAAAAATTATATTTGATTTAGAACGAAAAAAATAAGAACACATACATAATAAATATTTTATATGTTAAAAAATGTCTTTAGCATTGATTACTTTTTTTCATTCATAAATATCCAAAATTTGGATGAAAACATATTCTGATATATGATTACTTTTTATAGAATATTTTTTATTAAAATTGTATACATATTACTTATGGAAATTCGAATATTTGAATTAGTTAAAATATATAAAGTTAATTATAATATAATATATTATATGCATCGTTGTGATTTGTGTAAAAAAGATTTTAGATATAAATATTTATTAGATAAACATAAATTAAGAAAACGTGTTTGCAATACATCAGACAATATAATTAAAAATTATACTGAGAAAATAGATGAAATTGAAAAATATATTGAAAACAAAACTAATGATTCAATAGAAAATGGAAATAAATGTTTATTTTGTGATAAAGAATTTTCAAATAAAGCAAACACAAAAAAACATATATCATCTACTTGTATAGTTATAAAACAATTAAATACTCAAAAAATAGGTTTTGAACAAGAAAAAAATAATTTTATTGATAAACAAAAAATAAAAGAAAAAGATAATGAAATCCAGAAATTACGTGATACGATGGAAAAAATGATTATGAAACAAAATACACCAAGTATAAATATTACAAATAATAATAAAGTTATAAATAATAATTTAATAGTAAATATAAATAATTTTGGCAAAGAAGATTTATCGCATATTACATTAAATGATTATAAAAAATATCTATCAGGATTTTTTCCAGGTTTTATCAAATTTATAGAAAAAGTTCATTTCGATGAAAATGCCCCTGAAAATCACAATATCAATATTACTAATATGAAATCAAAATATCTACATATATATGAAGATAATAAATGGACATTAAAAGAAAAAGTCGACGTTATAGATAAATTTATAAATAAAAAATATACAATGTTGGTAGATAAATGTGAAGAACTTGAAGAAAAGAATGAAATTAGTGAAAAAATAATAGATGATTTTGTACAATTTACACAAAATTATAAAGATCAAGAAGCACAGAAAAATACAAAAAATAAAATATCAACATTGATATATAATAAAAGAGATAAAATTAATATGAAATAATTAAGTAAACAAAATTAAGTTAACTATATTAAAAATAAGTTAATTATATTATATATAAAATGTCGGAATTTGACAAACCAATAAATTATAAAAAAGATGTTAAAATGAATTATGATAAATCTTTATCAGATAATATTGATTATATCAATTTTAAAAATAATCTTTTACATAATCAAAATGTTTCAAATGAAAACGTTTCAAATGAAAATAATATATACGAATACGAAGAAAACGAACATCAGATTAATCCATTATTTACACCACAAACATTAATATCAGATCAATTTGATTATAACAAAAAAAATAAAATTAAACATACAGACTTTGATCCATATATAAATTATATAAATAATAAAGGTTTAAATGGACAAAATATTAAAGTTAGATATAATATCGAATACGTTAATATTGATAGCAAAAATAGAGTTACTATGCCACAAAATATTATATCACAATCTTATAAATTAAATAATAATCCATTAACAATATCTAATACAGAATTACAAATATCATTAGATGCATCAATTTTAAATACATTAAATATTGGTGATAAATTTTCTTTATTAAATGTACAATCATATAAAAAAATATATATGGTATATGGTGATCAAAATTATGCAAATACTCAAAATATAAATCCTATTCCAAATGAAATACAAACATCAGAACCATTATTAATACAATTTTTTAAAGGTAAAACATATGCACAAATAAATATAAATCCAAATATACATGTAAATATAAATAGTACACAAGTTGATTTTTCAGTATTATATAAATATTTTGATACAACAAAAGCAAATGTAACTATTTCTGGTATAAAGGGTGTACAAAATCAAAACATTTATACGAATACAAGTACTGGTATACAAAACGATACATATCAATTTGTAAACAATAATAAAACTCAATATAAAATTATTAATTCAAATATAAATAATTCTACTTATCCATATATTGGGAACATACCAATATCTTTTATAAATCAAACACATCGAATATATATTACCCCACCAGATACTATGGATACAGTACCGAATATAAATAAATTTTATATATTACTTCCATGGGCTTCTGATGGTACAAACATTGATACTGAATCTGAAAATTATAATGTTACTTTTAATTTTAATCATTATAATTTAATTCCAATAAATGAATTAAATGCTGATTATCCTATTAATAATGAACATATTAATGGGTATCATATTATAACATCAATTAATACAAGTTATATTACATGTAAATTATATCCTCCAATAGATTCAGTATATATTAATTCAAATAATTATTCTTATCCAAACTTTGGTAATAACAATATATATTTTAATTTAATTGAAAAAATTATTTATGGATATCCAAATCAAAATAATTATACAATAACATTTGATAAAATATTTAATAATGTTATTCAAATTAAAATGATAGACTCCTTAATAAGAAATCCATCAATAACATTTATAAATAGTGGTCTAGGTAAAAATAATAGATTATATTTTCAAAATATAGAAGATATAGAAGAAATTCAATATATTGAACTTGTAGAAGGATTATACAATATAAATTTATTAAAATCAATGATAGAAGTAGAATTTAAAAAACTGTCAAGAAAAATCAATATTGAAAATTTTGGTTATGATTTAAATTATAATATTATAGTAAATATTGACACTTCGACAAATGTTATATCTTTTGAAAGTTACAAATCAAAAACTCTTCAAGTAGCCATTACAACTATTACTCCGAGTATTAATCAGAATGATTTAACAATTGGTACAGGTACTTATACTATAACAATACAACATAATAATCATGGTATATCATCAGCAAGTGCATTTGGTATCTTTTCTGGATTTATAGATCATCTTGGAATTCAAGCATCCGATTTAAATGGTAAACATATTTTATCTATTATTGATTCAAACAGATATAGTTTTATTTTAACAAATATAAATTTAACATCAACTAAAATAATTACAAATGGGGGAAATAATATAAAAGTGTTTATACCATCGCCAATAAAATTTTATTTTAATTATAGTGATACAATGGGAAGCGTTTTAGGATATAGAAATCCAGGATATGATACATCAATTACTGAATATAATTATATCCAAAAAAATACGGATAAATATATTGGAGAAATATCAAAGGATGTAAATGGTAATGAAATAGTATTAACAAACAAATCAATAAAATTATATAAATATGATTATTTTTTAATGATGTGCAATGTACCTTTTATTGCAAATATTAATAATTTAAATAATGTACAAACAAAAGAAATATATTTTGCAAAATTTAAAATTACAGATGATACACTTATTTCAAACGAATATTCACACTCACCTATATTTTTATATGATCCAATCGTATATATGAACCAAATAGGATTTACTTTCTATAATCCAGATAAAACCCTCGTTGATTTTAAAGATGTAGACCACTCTTTTATTTTAGAAATTACAACTGTTGATAATCTTCCCGAACTTACCGCAATTAATCCAAATGTATCAGTTATAATGTAAATTATTATTTAGTTAACAATTATTTTTCAAATGTTTTTTTATTTAAGACGGCTTCATATATTTCTAATTTAATACTGAGATCTCCAATCATTGATAGATATCCATCAGTAATTTTTTTAAGATTTTTAATATGTGTTTCAAAATATTCTTTAAAATATGGATATACATAATCTCTTAATACTTTTATAATCTTATTTTCTCCTTTATCAATACCTAAAACTTGAGATCTTTCCAAAAATCGTTCAATAAATTTTAATTGTGATAACAAATCTGCACCTTTATCTTCATCATCGTCTTCAAATAATTTTAATACTATTTTTATTATTTTTTCAGGTAATATTTCAAAAATATATTTAATTAATGTCGATTTTGCAAAATCTTCATTACATATATCACTAATAATTTTATCAATACGTTCCTCATATTTATCATCTGTTTCTGTTGATTGTTTAGGTATTTTTACAATTAATTCTGCTCTTATTAATTTTAATAATATATGATAAAAGTTTACACACATTGTATTTTTTATTATATGAATATAAATATCATTTATTCTATTTAACATATAATTATCTAAAATACTATTTTGTGGAAGATCAAAATATGAATTAATATCAAAACTTATTTTTTCAAATGCTTCTTTACATAATTTTATCATATCATAATTTTCCATATTATTTTTTATTTTATCTAACATAATTGATATTATCTGTGTTGGATCATTCATTTTATTTTTTTCTATAAGTTCAAATAAATTATACCATAATTTTGTATATGTTCTATAATCATTAACTGATTCTGATAGTATTTGTTTAACAACATTATCATATACTTTTAATATGTCAGTATTTGGACTTATCGTATTAAATTTTATTCGTAAATTATCAATTAATGTTTTATTTAATCTTTTATTTATATCTTTTTGTTGATTTAATTCATCTATTTTTTTTGTTTCATAATCATTAATATCTTTATATTTATCTTTTGTTAATTGTGGTAAATTTGCATCATTTTCAATATTATTTTGATTAATTTCATCTTCTCTATATTGTTCCTCTGGTTTCAAAATACCAAATTCATTATTTAAGAATAATGATTTTTGTTGTAATTCTTTATAATCATTAATTTTCTTTTTAACATCATTTTCTCTTTTAGATTCGATTATCTTATCAATATTTTGATTATATGATATTAATAAGTCATCTGAAAAATTTAATAATGGTAATTTTTGTAATTGAGATGTTATCTCTGTAAAAAATTTGTTATGAAATGTTTCATCATTTTGTCTATAATATTGATTTAATTTAGAATAAAATTCATGATTTAATAAATATAGCAAAACTTTATAAATTACATCATTAAATCTCATATTGTGATTTATTTTTGTCAAGCGTTTAATACTATCATTAACTTCTTGAATAAACCGTTTAATTGTGTCATTATTTATTGAATTACAACAACTTTCTATTGATGTATTTATTATTTTTTGTGAAATATCTAATGGTCTAAAACCCATTCTATTTTTTGACTTTTTATTTGATACCGATACATTTTGTTGTAGTAGTTGTTTGATAATATTTTTATTTGTTTGCAATAGAGCAATAATTAATGGTGTATTACCATCTTTATCTCTGGCATTAGCATCGGCACCAGATTTTATTAATAAATTAAATAAATCTGGGTCTGTCTCTAAATAAATTTCACTAGGTTTATCTCCAATAGTTGATGACATTATTTTATAAATATTCTTATTTTTTTCTCTTGTTTCTAAGATTTCATCAAAATAATTATATAAATTTAATTTTGTATTTTTTTTAAATAATCCATATATTTCTTTTTCAATATCTTCTAATTTGATACCCATTATATCTGTTTTATTATATTGTGTTATATTTATTAAATTATAATCAGGGGGTAAAGGAGTATTATATAAAATACTTGATGCGCAAACTGATACTATATTTTCTAAATTTACATTTAAAATTCTATCAATTAATTTTCCAACTGTTATTAATAATAAACCATAATCGCCAGAATTAATATTAATATTATTTCTAATTTCTTTATCTAAATCTCCTATTTGTTTTTTTATATTGGTTTTATCATCTGTAGCACTTGCTAAAACTCCAGTATTTGATTTTAAATATTTGTATATTTCTTGTAAAATATTTCTTGTAATTAGATATTTTTGTATTTGAATTAATTCACCTATAAATTTACTTGATATGGGTATTAATGAATTTTCTTTTATAGGTTTGTTTAAATTATTAAACGATATAATTTGTTCAGACCCAATTTTTGTATTATCATTATTTTCAAAAGTTATTATATCTTTATTAAAACCATTTGAACCATAGGCTAAATCTAATTTAGATTTATCAATACCATCTGGAATTTTGTCTACAACATAACCTACTTTTCCATTCTGAGCAGTAGATTCAATAAACAAATTATAATTTAGCTGTGTCATTTGTATTAAATATTTAAACAATGTAATTTTATTTTCTTTTTTTGAATTTGAATCAGGCTTTTGTATTATTGATTTTTTAAAGTCCTCATAATTTTTATAAAAATCTTTTAATTTATTTATATCATTATAATAAATTTTTTCTATCTTATTTAAAGAGTTATCATATATTGTATCTTTATTAAAATTATTAAAGTAATTCAATATATATTGTTTTGCTGTATTTTTATTTATTATTTCAATAGATTCATTTAATACATCATATATTTTTGCTATGTCTGAAAATATATTCATATATAATTTATTTTCTGCCATATTTATTATTAATTTTCTAATATATATGAAAACATCACCATATAGTACTTTAAAATTTTCATCACCACTATTATTTGAAATATTAAATATATTTACTTGAATTGATTGAAATATTTTATTAAATGTTTCATATTCTGTTTGTAAATCAAATAATAAATTTAATAAATTCATTATACATAATATTATTTTATTTAATTCTTCTATTTTTTTTTCTTTATCATTTATTTTGTTAACAAAACTAGTGATTAAGGTTTCTAATTGAGTAAAATTATGTTCTAATGAATAATATAATATTTTTAAAATCATTGTTAATTTTATATTTTTTTTTATTTTATCTATAGTATTTTTGTTGTCCTCCGTTATAAAATTACTATTTATTAATTCAATAATTTTTTCATTACAAACTGTATTATTAGATTCAAAAATAAATTTTGATACATCTAAATTTAAACTATGATTTACATTAATTAGTTTTGTTCTATATGTAATATCATTTGATATGTCATTAACATTGTTTAAATCTAAATCTAAATCAGGAAATAAATAATCATTATTATTAATATTTTCTAAATCTTTAACATCTATTTTATCAGATGTTGATCCAGATAAAGATACAATTTCATTTATATAATAAATATATTTTACAATATTATCTATATTTTCATAAAAATGTTTAATGTTTTGGATATTTTGTTTTAAGTCTTTAAATATTGATAATTTATCAATAATTTTTTTTTTTGAGATATCAATATCAAAATTTATTATTTTTTCTAAATTATTGTATTCATTGTATTCCATTATAATATTATCAGGATTAACATCTGGCCCCCATCCATTTTCAGTATTACGTTCAAGATTTAATTGTTTTTTTCCAAAATTAACTTTTTTATCTAGAATTTCTTTTAATTTTTTTAATTGTTCATTTTTAATTTCTATTATTTTTCTTTGTTTTTGCTCATCTGTTAAATTCGGAGTAGTAGTAATTTCTATTATTTTTTTTTGTGTATTTTCATTATCTAAAATATCTTTAATATCATTTCCAAAAATATCTTTTCCTTCTTTTAGAGTATTATATTGATTTTGTATAAACTGTTTTATTTCAGGTGTATTATTAATATATTTTGATAATTCAACTGATAAATTACTTAATGTATTCGAATTAACTCTAAATTTTTTTTTTGGAAATATTTTTTTATCTATTTTATCAGGTGTTTCAATCTGATTACCTATTACCGCATAATGTAATGGTGTTTTATATGAATTATCTACATTATTAATTCCATGTCCTACATTAAGTAATTCTTGTGCAATATCTGTAAGTTGCAATCTACATGCTATATGTAATGGTGTTAAACCATTTTTATCATACGATTCCATTAAAGTAAAATTATCACGTAAAAATTTAATAATATCTAATTTCTGTCTTTTTGATAAGTTATCATTTGCAATTACTATATGTAGGATACTTTGTCCTTCTTCATTAACCATATCACTTGTAGTTATTCCATTTTTTATTATATATTCCTTTAATTCTAATATATTACTTTCATTAGTTGAAACATTGAGTAATAATTTTGATATTATTAATGGATCTAATTCTTTACTTGGTATTAATGTTCTATTTAAAAAAGGATTCATTCTAGTTAATGTTTGTTGTTGTGCTGGTCTACCTTTATATTGTTGCTGTCCACGATTCATATTTATTATATATTATTACAAATGAAAATAGTTTTATTAATTTATATTCAATAAATTAATAATTAATTTATAATTTATATTATGATATTACTAAATTTAACACATACGATAATCTTCCATTTTTTGGCATTGTGGATTAATCTTTCCAGCACGTGTATCATTATAACGTTTAAGTTCAACATATTTATCACCTTCTGGTTGACGTGTAGATGGACATGTGTGTATGCATGGATTTGGTTGGCATTGGTAGTATTTATTATATACAGACCATTCTGCATCCATTATTTTTGATGCATTAGATTGTAAAAATTGTCTGTATTCGTGATCTGAAACTATGTTATTTATATTTCTTATATATTCTTCACGAACAGATGGCATTCTATAATCAGTAATAGATGAATATCCCATAACTGCAGGGCATTCTTTATAATAGTTGTCTCTAGCAAAGTTCATATATAATTATTGATTAGATTTTTTATTTATTTCATCTTTAATTTTTAAATAAAGTTCTTCTTTATTATATAGTTTTCTCTTAACTCCATCTTTGTAAAAAGTTGGAATATTATATATTTTTGCAATATTATCTAAATCTTTTTTATTATATGTTTCTATATCATTTAATTTTGATATTAATTTAATTTCATTTGTACCCATTGTTTCTATTGTTTTGTCATCTTTTTGTATTAAATTACCTATATTTATTTGCGGTTTATTTCCCTTAGATTTTTTAGACCCAAACGATATAAGACCGTGAATACTTTTAATTCCTTTACTTTCTAGAGATATTTTATCAGATTTATTATTAGATTTGTTATTAGATTTATTATTCGATTTATTATCAGATTTATTATCAGATTTATTTTCTTTATCGTCTTCAAATAAATTTAATTGATTATTTAATATAATATTATCATCATCATTATCATCATTATTTATTTCTAAATTTGTATGTGTTTGATGTGTTTGTTGTGTTTGATGTGTTTGATGTGTTTGATGTGTATAATTTGATATTATATCATTATTTGTATTATGTGTATTATGTGTATTATTTGTATTATTTGTATTAATTATATCAATTGGCGATGTTTTAATTGATTTAGATTTTTCAGATTGATCAGATTTGTCAGATTTTGTTTTAGAAGATTTAACTGATCTTTTACTTTGAATAGTTCCATTGTTTCCATTTGATGTAGATTTTTGTTCAGATTTATTTTCGTCATTATAAAAGGTTTCAGATTTTTGTTTAAAATCATTGTTTTTACATAGAGACGTGGAATGCCTCGCATCTGATTTATTTTCAGAAGTAATACTAATATTTTCTATGTTTTTTATATCTTCTAAATTATTTTCAGAGCTATTACTAATAATATCATCATCATTTGTTTTATGTTTTTTAGAATCAGACTTTATTTCACCAAAATCTATTTTAAAAATTTCTTGATTATTATTTTCAGATTGTTTATTTTCAGATAAATATTTTAGCATATTGTTATCATCTGCATTTTCACTATCAGTAAAATAATTAGACATACTTGTTATTTGTTGAGAATGTATTTTATTTATTTTTTTTGTTTGATTTACTAAATCGGTATTTAATTCTCGAATATCGTTGATTAATATATGAAATTTATTTTTCATTTGTTTATTTGTAGTTTCTGCAGATGTTGTTATATGTATTTTTAATATTTTTATTTCATTTATAATATATAAAACTAATAATGATACTAGTCCAAGTATTATAATAAATTTAAAATCCATTTATATAATAAAAAAATAAAAAATATAACATAAAAAAACGCTAAAAATTGATTTCTAATTAAATTAAGTAAATTAAGTAAATTAACTATAATATAATATAATAAATGAAGCAATTACAATCTGTTGTCATTGATAATATATATCTCAATATAAATCGTTATGATTATGAATCAGATGAAATGTTCTATTTTAGAGTATATTATATTATTGATGAAATTAAAAAAAATAAAAATTTAAAAAAACAATTTAATTTAGATGATATCGTCGGTGTTTCTATGGTCGAAATGAATAAACAATATAATAATACAATTTATTCATCTTAACGACCAGAATTTAATTTATCTTTAGCGTAGTCAATATTAATTGTATCACCGGGTGTGATACGACGAGAATCATTCCATTCTTTCAAATCAACTGGAGCACCACTTGTTAATACTGGACATACTGGACATTTCTTTTCAGTAACGCATACTGGAGGATGTGGTGGTACCGGATACCATTTTGAAGGAGGTAACATAGAATAACCTTCTTCAAATGAACCTTCATCTTCACGTGTTACTGGCATAATAAAATAATCTGTATATTGCATTTCTTCTTCAGATTTCATTGGACCAACTTCAGAACGTGTTTTACCAGATTCATATTTTGGAGTAGTTTTATATGTATACGATTCCATACCTTCTGAATCTATAGTACGTTTTACACAATCTTTACATTCACCTGGTTTTAATTCATTAATTGAACCAGCACTCATATTTGGCATACTTGGAGCACTTGGCATACTTGGTTCGCTTGGCATACTTGGTTCGCTTGGCATACTTGGAGCACTTGGCATACTTGGAGCACTTGGCATACTTAGAGCACTTGGCATACTTGGAGTATTTGTATTTGATATAGATGATGCAGGATTTTGTACAATAGGACTTTGAACATTATTAAATTGTGATGTATTTACAGCAGATGATATTTTACTTAAAGCTGTTTGTATATTAGAAGCAACATCCCCTTCTAATTTTTCTTTATCATTAGTACAGAAACTTGCTTTTGTAAAAATATTTTCTACTATAACATATAATGAAAATAATACAATAGATGAGACTAGTGCATCTTTAGTATCAATATTTGTACGTGGTATTAATTTTAGTAATATAAAAATACCAACAAATACAACAGAGTATCTGATAACTTTATTCATATTAAATAATTCTGTCATTTATATAATTAATAAAGAAAAATAATTTTATCATAATAATTATTTTTATATTATTATTTTTGAGTTTTCATTGTACATATTATTATTGTCAATCCAATCATCATTATTGTCATAATAATTAATAATAATAATACTGACATAAAATGAGGATAATATTTTTTATTTATATCTTCTAATATAGGTTTAATTATCTTATTTATAATTTTATTTTTTGTTTTTTCTTTTGATAATTCAGTTGTTATAATATCTATAACATTTTCTGTTAAAGGTTCTAAATATTTATTCATATTAATTACTATCTAAATTTATTTAAATTTTTTAACGATATAATTTTATGTTAATTTTATAAAATTTTATTCATATAATTAAATATATAAAAATATATGAACAAATATATAAACAAATATATAAATATACTCGATATAGATTATTGTAATAAATGTAGATTATATACTGGATCAAAAAATTTTTATGTTTTACAAAAAGATGATAATAATATTGAAATAAAATTAGAAAACGCATATTTACCATTTGGTTCAGAAAAATATAATGATAAACTTATTGTAAATTTTGAATTAGAAAATACAAATATAAATAATAATATTTTGAGTAAACTAACTATTTTAGAGAATAATATTAAAGATGCAGATATTATTTTTGAAAATATAAATAAAAATATAATATTATCAAAAGGTTTATCAACATCTATTAAAAAAAGCAAATTAGGACATATTATTAGAACACACTTATTAAAAAATACAGAAATTTATATTACTAAAAAAAATGGAGAAAAAATGTTAATAGATTATAATAATCTACAAAATGCATATTGTGATGCAATTCTAGATCTAAAAGGAATATGGCTTACAGAAAATAGTTTCGGGTTTTATATAACTATAAAATCAATAAAAATAAATAAATTTAGTTAAATTTAAAATTGACTTACTGATGAAAATTCAATAGATTGTGAATCAGAAGTTAAAGATATTGATGATTCGGTTTTTGTTTTTTTTGATTTGGATTTAACTGATTTAGTAGATTTTTTAGATTTTTCAGATTTTTCAGATTTTTCAGATTTTTCAGATTTTTCAGATTTTTCAGATTTTTCAGATTTTTCAGATTTTGGTGTAACATTTATAGATACTGATTTTTCACTAAGATGTTTTTCTATTTCTTTAGATACTTTTTCAATATTAATAGATTTTAATGTTTCAAGAGTTATAGATTTTTCCATTTCTACTGCTCTATCAAAATTATTTAATAATGGATTTTTTTCTTTTACCATTCTATAAATTGCTGCTTTATAATTTCTTGCTTTTTGCATATCATTTTCATTATTTTTATTTAATTTTAATAATTCTATAATTTTAAATACTACTCTTTCATGAATTTCAGATGATTGTCTGTTAATTTGTCGCGCAATATCAGATATATTTGAATCATCTGAATTTACAGCTTCTTTTAATGTTATTGTATATTCTTCAGATCTACTTGATACACTATGTTTATCAGATTTTATAAAAATATCATTATTATTATCTGATATATTTATATCATTACCTCTATCAGACGCTGATATTTCTGAATATGTTATTATTTTTCTTTCTCCAGTAACAAGTCTTCCTAATTTTTTATTTTTTTTAGATTTTTTAGATTTTTTCCGGGCCCCACCTTCTAATCTTGGAGATTGACCTGATGGAACTCGATCTAAATTTATATTAGATTTAATTTCATCTGGATTAACTTGTTTTGTTCTATTTAAAATTTCTTCAATAATTTGTTCAGTTAAAATTGTGGAATCTTGATTTTCTGATAAAATTACTATATTGTCTATATTGTCTATATTGTCTATATTATCTAAACCATTTACATTATCCATAGTTCGATTTTCAAATATATCTTGTTTTGATTTATTTGATTTATTTAATTCTTTTTCTATTTCTCTAACAAAATGTACAGTATCAAAACTTACTGTATCAGAAATTTGTGGTAATATTATTGGATTTTCTGCATCTATAATACGTTCATCTGAATGTGGCGATGGTATTATTATTGATACATCAACTATTGTATTATCAGATTTTTTTGCAGATGTTTTATCTTCTTCTACATATTCACCTTTATTATTTCTTATTGTAGTATCTGCACCACTATCAATATATAATTTTACTAAATTATTAAAACCTAAATTTGTCGCATAATGAACTGGAGTATTTCCTAATTTATCTTGTTGATTTAATGCTTTTTTTAATTTTGATTTGCTACAACTTCTAAATATTTTACCTATATGTATTACCATATTACCGTGAGACGCAAATATTGTCATATGATGTAATATATTTCTACCAACTTCATCTTGTGTACATATATTTTGAGGACATTTTTTTGTTTTACATAATAAATAACAAGCAACATCCGGTCTACCATCACTAAATGAATCTAATACTAATTTTTCTATTTCAGAACTACCAAAAAGACTATTTAATATACCTCCACCACTTTGTCCATGTAAATTTTCTAAATTATTTTCGGAAATTGTTTCAGATATAATATCATTTTTTTTAAAAGTGAAATCACTTATACTTGATTCTAAGTTTGACATATATATATTATATAATAAAAATATTTTAATATAAGTTATATTATTTTATATTAAAAATATTTATAATAATAAATATTTTTTAATAATTTTCTAATATATTATATATAATGGCTTTAACAAAAAAAGAACAACTTCTTATACTTGCAGTAGTTGTTGCTGTAGTAATTTATTTTATGTACGTTTCACAAGAAAATGCAACATCTGTTGGTGCTGATGCCAGCAATAATATTGATTCAAATTCTGATGATACACATTCAAATGATTCAGTTGATACATCTCTTTCTTCAGTAATTTTTGAAACTGATAAATCATTACCACAATCAGATTCTGAAAAAGTTCTTTTACAAAAAATGACAAGCAAAAATAGTGCAAAACCAGGAGAATATAAAGAAGTAAGTTATGCAAATGGTAATAGAAACGGTAGCACTAAAGATTTAGATGCTTTCTTTGAACAAGGTGATCCATTAAATTCAAATGAAAATGCTGCTTTTACTCCAAATAGCAATAGCCGTGATTTATATGCATCCTATTCTGGTAAACCACGCAAAGAATTAAGTGATGAAGAAAAATTCAATGCATCTGCCATGCTTCCAAAAGAAGAAAGACAAGATTGGTTCGAAGATGTTACACCACAAAAAATTAAAAATCGTCATCTTATCAATATTTACAGACCAATCGGTGTAAATACTGTTATTACTTCACGCAAAAACGGTTCTCTTGATTTACGTGGTAATCCTGTAAATCCCAAGACTTTCGTATCACCATTCCTTAACTCATCTATTGAACCTGATGTAAACGCAAGAGGAATTTGCACCTAAAAGGTGCAAATAGCTCTTGCCTTTAGGCTGATTTTTAACTAAAAATCAGCGTAAACGCTCGTGGAATCTGTACATAGACATAAACATATATTTATCCAATATCCTTTATCCGACGGCTAAAAATATAAAAGTTAAAGGTAAAAATATAAAAATGAATTTTTATATTTTTAGCGTAAGAATTTGTCTTCAACAAAT
>Ga0194129_10003719_pt1 | contig 20990 bp, 31 predicted proteins | sample TA2KigCa35mmetaG_FD_150862 | JGI IMG/M metagenome (GOLD analysis project Ga0194129, IMG submission 150862) | Freshwater microbial communities from Lake Tanganyika, Tanzania - TA2015038 Kigoma Deep Cast 35m | ecosystem: Environmental > Aquatic > Freshwater > Lake | place: Tanzania: Lake...
TCTGTAGTTGGAAAAGGTTATCTTTAAAGTATATCGGTATATTTACACCCATTCTAGTCATAAATTTCAAAAGACTTTCCATATCTGCATCATCTTTTTCCGACTCTAAATTTATATCAAGTAATTTGGTCATAGCTCTATCTTGGTAACTAGCGTAGTTTTTTTTCAAAAAGTCCATAACATCGTATTCAGATTCTGCTAATGGTACCGAGACCAAATCAGTAAGCAAATCTAAAACCGAAATCCACAGATTCCACCAAAGTAACCTTTTTAAATAGCTAAAAAAAAGGTCCCTTCCCAAACCCAACCAACCCAATTTGTTTCCATATTCAATATATTGTTGGGGGTGTCTTGTTCCTCCATACAACAACCACCTACGAAGTTCAGCAAACTCAGCAGAACTCGGGTTCAATATTTTTCCCCACTTTTCCCATTTCGATATTTTAGAATCTTTACCCGCAGCCTTCAACTTACTTAACATATTTTTACCAAACCATCTTGAGGGAAATATAACATCTTTAATTTGTTCGGAGAGAATTTTTCTCCTTTGTGAGTAAGTCAACACATTTTTTTCATATTCTTCAAGAGCGGTTCCTGTAAAAATTGAATTTGCCTTTTTGAATCCCTCTGTTTTCCTAATTTTTTCGTATAGATTATAATCAACAGGTTTGATATATGTTTCCAACCACAAATTATAATCTTCAAAAATTTGAGTATCTTTTTTTGCTAAATTTTCTAAATTTGAGGAAATCCTCTTAAGTAAATCATTCTTCTGCTTAGGCGTTAACTCGCCGCTACTGAAAGACTTTGTGAGAGAAAGCGTTTCATCTGTCAACTTTGTTGAAGAAGTAAAAAAATCAGACCACGCTTGTCTCATTTTCCTGATTGGCTGAAGTAAACTTCCCAAACCCTTAGCTCTATATAATTTTTGGAGTTTTTCGAGTTCAGAGGGACCAATATTAGGTATGTCACTAGGTTTAACGTCTATAAATCCACCCTTTTGTGTTGATTGAGCTTGTCTTGTTCCGAAAACAACAGACTTAAAATCATCCAAATCTTTTTTTAACAAAGTTTCGACTTGGTCAATTGGGCTATTTATTGTTCCATTTTTGAAAAGGTCATCGATATAATTTTTTACTTCAGCCTCCGTTGCTCCAGCATCCTTAAAATCTTGTATGTCTAATTTCAGTTGTGTGATTTTGTTTTTCAGTGTATCATCCAAATTTTGAATTATTTTAGGAGCTATCTCGTCCGCAACCTCAGGATAGGAATTTGCCAATTTGGAATAATTTCTTACTAATTCATCGTCACTGAGTCTTACTACCCCATTTTTGTGTTTTTCCAAAGCTTTTAAAGCAATATCGAACTCACTTTTTACAACATTTAGTTCACTTTTGAAATTTTTTGCAAATTTTACGATATCGTCCAAAATAGTCGCAGGTTGCTCACTCAACAATCGCAAACCCATCAATTCTCGATATCTTTGTATTTCAACTATTAACTTTTTTCCCATTTTTTTCTCTGTTTTTTTCAACAAGTTTCTTCAAGGTTTTCGAATCTACATTTCCTGTGACAGGAAGGGTGACGTCTTCTTGGAAGAACCTCACCGCTTGCTGTGTAGAATTACCATAAATACCATCAATATAATTTTCGATGTTACCATAATTACTCAGTTCTGAATCATAGTTCAAATTTTTCAAAAGCAGTTGAATTTTTTTTATTTCAGGACTTTTCATATTCAAACCATATACTCCCTTACCTAACAAAACTTCTTCGATACTTGGTGTTTGAATTAAATCCCCCTTTTTTCTTATTAGATTCAGATATTCGTTTTTCAAGGTTTCAGTAGGTTGTATTTGTAAAAATTTTTCAGCGTTTTCAACGATAACACTATTATCAGAAATTAAATTTTTTATTATTTCCTGTTTGACTAAATTTTCATTCTCTAATAAATAGTCTTTCATTTTAGCTAACTCACTGTTAGACCTCATTGCTAACGCTCTGTCATTTTTATTATTAAAAAATAAGAACAATTCATCATAAGTAAAAAATATACCTCCAAGAACAATACCGACTTTAGTCAATCCCAAACCAAGTTTTAAAGCCGTAATTACAAATACTAAAACATATTTCAGTGACTTGGATGCGAGGTTTGATATAAATTGTGAAATTATATATTTTTGGGTTTTCCTTGCTAATCGAATCGCCTCAGGACCAGCTTCCGAAACAATTTCTTGAAGGACCTTTTCCTCTGCCTTAGTGGCAACACCCTTATGAACTTTATCAATAAGAATTTTTGTTTTATCTACACCAACACTCTTCAACTTTTTTGAATTTTTTAAAACTGACCAAAGTTGGTGTCCTGGTAACACTGAAAGGGCTATGTAAAACCCACCGAGGTATTTATCTCCCTCATTAATGTAGAGTATACCATTCGCTAATCCCGATGCTACAGAAACCCCAAGAAGAATTGGAGATAATGGTGTGGGAATTGAGCCAGCAATACCAGAAATTATTTCCACCGCATTCAACCAGTCATGTTTATTCCATGTTTGAACCCAATTGATTGATTTGGAAGGTAATGCGGGGTCGAATATTCCTGACATTCCACTGACTGGAAGACCCGCAATGGATTGTTCCAAAACTATAGGACTAATTAATTTATTAATTCGTAAAATTTCTTCCGTTAATTTATTTTCTGTATATTTGGGGTTCACGAAATCTTTTTTATAAATATTTTGTGATGAACAAAAAAAAACGAATCTGTACCATGTCAAAAAAACACACACAAATAAAGTCTTTAACTGTAGAAATAGGTCCATCCATGTTATAGATGAAATCTTGATAATTGAAAATCAAACTTATATCTTTACTCAAGATTCCAAATGTTTTCCTGAAGCTGAAATCGAGTACATCACACCATATCCCACTATCAACGCAATTCAAAGACTAATTGGGAAAAATAAATTGACATCATCTGAAAGAGAAATAATTAAAGACGATTTAAAATCTTTGTCCTTTGTAAAATTTGACTTCGAATCACATAAAACCAAAATTTCAAAACTAATTAGAAAGAAAAAATATGGTATTTTTTATTTTTTATTCTAAGCAGTCCCCAATTTGTTAGCAGGTCCTCTTTTTGGTCCACCGTGAATTTGAGCCCAATATTGTCCTTTTTTCGGTAGACTGTTTGCAACACCTCTTACTGGACCACCAACAGTATCGGCCCATTTCGATGGATTGTTTCCTTTACCTCCACCCCCAGAACCAGCTTCTGATTGTTCACCAATTTCGGTATTGCGAGTTTCGGAATATTTTTTAAAAAAATATATTAAAGTGTCCACGTTGAGGTTCATATTTATAATTATTTTGGTTGAATCAAATAATTTACATATTTTTGCCCGATGAAAAAAATAATTTTAATATTCATACTTCTTTTTTTAGGTTCCTGTGAGAGATACGCCCTTCCTATATCAGATTTGACTTTGAGTGGGAAGTACAAGCTTGCTCTTTTGGATGTGACCGCTGTTGACCAAAATCTAACGAGGGACTCCCTATACAGACCTGGTACAGTATATCTAAACCCACTTTTACCCCCTCCATTTGACAGCATACCTATCAATAGGTTTTACATACATATGGATTACTCAACAATACGGATGAATCTAATTGAGACACAGGACGGCAGGGATGTGTGGGAGTATGGTAATTCACCTGATTTTATCAAGTACTGGATTTTGAGAAATAACACCTATAACCACGGATACCTTCAATTTGATTATCTCGTAAATTCCAAAAAAAATAGATTAACTTTCCACATTGAAGAAGATGGTGTAGAAAGTCTACAACTACAAAGTTCAGGTCAATGGGTCAAGGGTGAGTTAGGTGAAAAACAGGTTTTGACCTTTGTTTGGACTCGTGTTGGACCTTAATAAAAATCTGCGTTCGGTAATGATTGTGGATTTACGGTGTAATATTCATTTAGGAATATAATTAATTCTTCTTCATCAAGTTCAACCTTTTCAACGACCACCTCGTCATCCTCAAAATCATCATCAAAAAAATCAAAATTTTCTGTAACGAGTTTGAATCCATAATCCTCGGTTACAGAAAAATCTATATTATCCGTGCGCAAAACTTCGTCACTGTCTTCGATTGTTCTAAATGAAACCTCCAAAATGTTGGATTCAACATTCAAAAAATACGATATTATTTCTTTTATTTCCATTCGATTTAATTTATATACAAATATTACAAAATGTATAAAAAACAAAAAATTTTTTGATTTGATTTAACTAAAATTTGCCCTAATTTTTACATACTAAATTATTTAATAATGAGATTTAATTCCCTAACTATAGATAACTTCTATGAAAACCCACATGATGTAAGAGATTTTGCTTTGAAACAGGAATTTAAAGTAAGAGGTAACTATCCTGGCCAAAGAACAAGGTCTTTTCTAAGTGAATCTTTGAAAAAGAGGTTACGAGAAATTTTATACCCATTTGCAGGTGAGATTACATATTGGGGGAGTGATGACCCTGAAAACAACTATACAGGTTCATTTCAATATACAGTTGCTGAGGATAGGTCATGGATTCACGCCGACTCAACAACAGATTGGGCTGCGGTTTGTTATCTAACACCCGATGCACCATTAAGTTCAGGGACTGGTATTTTCCGTCATAAAGCCACAGGATGGATGCATTTTGATTATAAAAGAGAGAATGAACCAAAATATAAAGAATCGGCTCCTCCAGGTTCCGATTGTAGAGATTATACTAAGTGGGAATTAGTAGATAGAGTAGGGAATGTTTTCAATCGACTGATAATGTATAGGGCGGACAACTATCACGTCTCTTTAGATTATTTTGGGAAAGATTTGTATGATGGGAGATTATTTCAGGTGTTTTTTTTCAATACTGAACGTTAATCAAAATTACTATTCAAAATAAAATTTGGATTCATTTTCATAATCAAATCAACAAGGGTTTCATCACAATAACACTTTTCCAATGATGACCCAATGACCTTAAATCTATTGAATCCTATAAAAATCGGAGAAAAATAAAACTCTTTTTTTGTAGGGTGTTTGGGAACTTTATAAAGGTATTTGCTATTAAAACCCATACCCATCAAAAAATCTATACTTTCTTCAGTATATGATTCGAAATACGGTATTTGTATTCCGTCCAAAATATACTTGAGGGTATGGATTATGTAATCTTGTTTGTCAGTAGAAACTTCATCAAAATATGAAAATAGTGTTGTTTGATTTTTTGTTTGGTTTTTTTGGAGAAAATGCCAAATAAAATATTCGTTATTTCGAGCTATTTGATGGAAATTTGACGCTTTGACAATTTTTCTTTCGACCATAATTTATCGGAAGTTTGCGCCACAAAACCAATTGACTAAAGATTTACGAACACCTGAATTTAATGGTGTTACTCTGTGTAGTATAAATGATGGAAAAAAACAGACAAGTCCAAGTTGTTTAGGAACTGTTAAGATGTTTCCTCCAGGATTCATTTGTAATTCGCCTCCATCATATTCGTCAGGGTCAGACAATTGTAATACACAGGAAATTTTTCTGTTAGAAATATTTGGGCCTAAATCTACATGCCAATCATAATGTCCTCCATCTCCATAATATACAGTATACTGAAAACCGTCTTGATAACCCCATACATCAAAATTCCACATAGCTTTATTTGCGGTTTTACAAAGATTTGCCATTTTTTCATATAACCATCTTGTTTCTTCGTCATCATCCAACCATGAAATTTCGCTTTTTCTGTAATCTGATACATGGTCAGAATCATCAGAAACAGTTGTAGCAGCTTGTTTAGGTGCTGAGTCGCCCATTTTCCTAATTTTCAAAAGTTCCTCTTTGGTGAAAGCGTCGGTAAAATAGTAATAATTCATGTGATTTATTTGACCGCGTTGGTCATTGAGAAAATACCTTGATAATGACATTTGATAAATTTTTTATATTTTAATAATAAATCAAAAAAAAATCAAACTCAATATCAATGATTCCTCAACAGAAAAAAAACAAAATATTTGACATTGTTATGTGTGAATATGATTTTCACCTAATCAAACATAGAATTATAAATGTCTATAATTACGTTCACAAAATAATAATAGTTAAAACTTCGGACCAAAAGAAAAATAAAAAAATTTATGTTGATTGTTTGCCTTGGATTGACAAGATAGTTTTTTTAGATGATGAAACATCTGAATCTTTTAAAGAAGACTATGATTTCAAACATTTATTTGTGGTTCTAAATGAATATAATGTTTTTTTTGAAGATTTAATTTGTTTTTCAAATTGTGCTGAAATTCCGAACTACTCAGATTTTGAAATAGTGGTTGAACATCTTACTTTCGAGCCAGTAATTCTGAGAATGGTTGATTTTGTTCACAATTTAAAAATTCATTGTAAAAATAAACATTTGGGTACTTTTTGTTTAAACTTTAGTAATTTATTATCGGACTCGAACATATTGAAAAAACTAATTGTTTCTAAGAGAAAATTGATTTCGAATGACCTGTATGTTGTTGACAACGGATATAACTTTAGTTTTTTTCCATTTGAAAATGATACTAATTTATATACTTTCACAACAAATATTCATCCGAAATGTTTTGGTGACGAAAACAAAAATTATTTGACTGATTTCGAAGAGTCGGTAAGTTTTAATTCTCAATTTTTATTCCAAAAAAATTTTTACAAAAAAATTGCAAATGAAACTCTTATTGTAATAAATCATCAACAGAGAAAAATTGAAAATAGTTGGGTTGAAAAATACGACAGGGTATTTAATTTTAATTTTTCTAAGGATTTCACATATCCTGAAATAAAAATTTTAAATAAAATTTATAATTTAAATATTTTTGTACCACCTTACGAATTTTATCAAACCGATGGTGATTTTTACGAAACTTTTTTTTATCTTGAGGTTCATAAAAAATTACAGGGTTTGAATCTGATGAATAATCAAAATTTAGATTTGTTACATTATCATGAAAGTTTTGAAATGAACACAAAAAAAACTTACTATTGGTCTCAAATAAAAAATGAATACAAATTACTGATTAAATAAATTTTTCTACTCTTAAAAACATTTCTAAAATCTTTTCATGTTGTTTTTGGAACTTTTCATTCAAATGTGAAAATTCGTCTTCTCCTGTGTAGGCGGTTATTTCCTCCCATGACTTATCTTCAGGGTTAAACTTTGATAAGTCTAAATCTAGTTCTCCAACTTCCGAGTCATCCACACGATAAACGTCTTCGTCTTCATTCTGTTCATCCAAACTTGAACTTAATTGTTCACCGCCCCAACTATGTGTTTGATAGGGTCCCGCTTTGCCAGGTCCTGTACTAACAAACGCATAAGGTTTTTCGGCATTATCTTGTGAGCCTTGTGCACCTGAAATGTCATATTCCTCTATTTCAAATTCGTCTTCGGTAAATGCTGATTTCATCTCCTCGAAAACCGGGTAGGAATTCCCTATTTCAGGACCCCCTGAGTTGAAATCAAAAGGTTTTTTTTCTTCACTAGGGTCTAAATCCATATCATCTGCTGGCTCTGTGTACGTATCTTCAATTGGTCCTTCAGATTTAAATTCATATGCTGGTGATTCAAAATCAATGTCAAAGTCAGGAGCGTTTCCTCCGCCTGTATATCCAACTTCTTCTAATGATTTTTGTCTGAGGGTACCTCCATCACCAACAGGACCATTTGATTCAAAATTGTATGGTTTTTCGATATCATCATAATGTTTGCCGTATGACATTGGTGCGTTCGATGTTGCTGTTTCTTCCGACTTTACACCTTTCATATGATGCATTTTTTCGAATGTACCATATTGATTTCCACCCCCTTCTACGTAATCAAAATCATCACTCATATTCAAATCTTCTTCATCGTAAATGTCATCTAATTTCCCTGTTTTGTAACCTTCTGTAGTCTCTTCCATATCTCCATTGGGTTTTGCCATTCCTAAAAAATTTCCTTTGATATCAAATGAAGGTATTTCGTCGCCTGTTTCCACGTTTTCATAATCTGAATTCATATCATCTCCATCAATTTGTTCCATTTTAGAACCACATTGTTCACAGGTCAAAGTTTCCTCAGATTCATTAATTCTGTAATTTGTATACGGAGTAACAGTTCCATCATTTTTTAACATAGCACCATCCTTATCTTTCGCAAAATCTTGAACGTACAAAGGTTGTATGTGGTTTGTCTTTGATTGTAAGGTTTGATATCCGTTGTAGACTTCTTTGTGTTTTGCTAAGATGTTTTCTTTCTCTTCTTTCGAGATTTGATTCATATTCCAAAATTGCATAACAATATTTTCATATAAATATTTTACTAAGAACAAATAATTTCATATTTTTGGTATTACACATAACAAAACTATGCAGACACTTTTATTCAACACAACAACAAAATCTGTAATCCTATACTCTGGTAAAATGCAGGGTTCTGAAATTCTCTACCAATTCTCTAATGTGCCTACCGTAAAAAAAGATGATTATTTTTTTGAAGTAATGGAAGAAGAAGAATCATCTGATGGTATTAAATCAAGATTCCCTGTTGCCCGATTCCCAATTTCAAATACCAACATGATAATTACTCGATGAAACCTGACTACTACGAATTATTGAATGAACATACTCTGACCTCTGCTATTTTCGATAAGGAAGGTTGTATAAATGCTATGGACATTTGTTATCAAATTGGAAAAACAGATGGTACTAAACAAGTAATATTATGGTTAGAAAACCATAGACATCTATCAGATAATATCGATTATCTTATCGAAGAATACATTAATCAAACCCACCAATGACAAACGAAGAAATTGTAGAAGAATTACTATTTGAAGCTGAAATGTTAAAACTGAGAGAAGAAGTTCTTTCTACCACCGCACGTCTATTACAACTAAATCCACGAATGGAAAGATTCGAAGCAGTAAAATTGGCTTTGGATAATGCAAAACTTCACGCAGGTATAAATAAATTTCATGAATAATTTAGACAAACAATACCAACAACTTCTAAAATCTATCACCGAATATGGTGTTCAGAAAAATGACCGTACTGGAACTGGAACAAAATCAATTTTTGGTTACACTATTAGACACAATATGTCGGAAGGGTTTCCTCTTCTAACATCAAAAAAAATGGCTTGGAAAACTATGGTAACTGAGTTACTTTGGTTTTTAAGAGGTGATACAAACATCAAATATCTAGTTGATAATGATTGTCACATTTGGGACGGCGACGCATACAAGAACTATGCTACTAAAACATCAATGGATGTAGACGGACAATACTCAAAAGAAGAATTCATCAATCGTATTAAAAACGATGATAAGTTTGCAAAAAAATGGGGTGGATTAGGACCAATTTATGGTGAACAATGGAGAAATTGGAAACAATATAAATGGGATAAAGTTGATATGGATACTCGTATTGAATATGTTGACCAAATTTCTCGAGTAATCAGTCACCTGAGGACTGAGCCAGATAGCCGAAGGATGATGGTTAATGCGTGGAATGTGGCCGAGTTAAACCAAATGGTTTTACCACCTTGTCATTATGGATTTCAAGTTTATACAAGAGAGTTGGATGGTGAAGAAAGATGGGATTTATTGAAGAAGGAAGTAGGTGAAGAAAAATTCAAAACAATGGTTGACGATATAGTTCCATTTGGTGGAGGGTTGAGTGAGGAATTACAATCGTACAATATACCTAAACGAGCAATTTCTTTAATGTGGAATCAAAGAAGTGTAGACACATTTTTGGGGTTACCATTTAATATCGCCTCATACGGTTTATTACTCGTTTTGCTCGGAAAAGTGGTGAACATGGTTCCTGAAACTTTAATTGGAAATTTAGGTGACGCTCACCTATATAACGACCATTTGGAACAAGCTCAAGAACAAATCGGAAGGACTTCATTTGATTTACCATCAGTAGAACTAAATTTTGATTTTACCTTCCGTGATAAATATTTGGTCGCGTGGGACAAAGTAAAACTTGATGATATTGTCTTGAAAAACTACATCTCTCATCCTTCAATAAAAGCCCCTTTAAGTAATTAGAGTGAGCCCGAGTACACTAAAAATAAATCTTTAGAGAATTTTTTCGCTAAAGAATTTATTTTAACCATACCTTCTTCGTCAAAGGAAAAATCTTGATTTGTTTCTTCAATATAACTCAAAATACCCTGAATGAGTTTATCTTTGGCTTCATCCGCGACATTTAACAATTCTTGGAATGATTCATCCTCTTCTCTTCCCTCTCCGTAATATCTTTCGAGATGTTCTTTTCCTGCGTATATAAGTGGATATGACCTAAACATGTTTATTATACCCGAATCCCTCAATTTGATAAAAAAATCTCTGAAGAACCCATAGTCAAAGTGTTTGAAGAGTGCTTGATTCCTTCTATAAATGTCAAAAATTGGGTCACCCGATTGTTCTTCAATCTTTTTTTTTGTTTTTTTCCATGTATCAACATCTGAAAGTAAAGGTAGGGTTTGACCGTTTTCCCATTTTATTTGATATAAAAACGCGTCGGGAACAATCGGGTCCTCTTGGATTTTTATGACAGTTCCCTTTGAACCAGGAGGTACATTCATTTCACCCTCCATATGATAACAAATAACCTCATCACCTATTTCCAATAAGGGATTTAACACTTGATTCATACTAAATAAATATACAAAGTATTTATTTAATATGAATTTTTTAATATCAGAAAATCAACTTAAATTATTGGTGACTGAAGGTTTAAAGTCCCAATTATCTGACAATATGAAAGAATTGAATTCTTTCTCTAACGATTTAGTAAATAAGGTAAAAAGAAGATATGGATTAAATCTAAAATTATTTTTAACATGGGGTACATCCATGGCGGGATTAATTATGCCTTTAAATAATTTTATAGAGACCAACAGTCTTAATTTGGACGACCAACAAAAAGCTTTAATACTTCTGGGTGTTGCTGCTATTTTATACTTCGATAACCAATCTGTTATCAAAAAAATATTACCAAAAATTAAAGAAGAGAATCTCGAAGAAGAATTACAAGTTGTTTTGGGTAAAGGTTTACAACTCAGAAAAGCGTTTTTGGGGTTCATGAATTCGTTAGATACCTCGATAAAAAGTTTTTCTGAAATATTGAGCTACTGTTTTCTTATACCAATAGTTATGGATATTTCCGATGTGATAAAAAAAGTAGATTCAATTAATGTTGCCGCAGAAAATATAAGTTCTAGATTAATTGCTTCAGGCGTTATTTTGGTTGGGTCTGAAATTCTTCACGAAGTAATCAAATCAATTATCAGAAGAATGAAAAAGTCTTAAAAAATCCCCCGAATTAGCGTTAACACCTTCATCTTTGATTTTTTTACCTTTGTAATAAAACTGACGTGGATAGGCGTTATAATACAAATCATCTTGTACACGAAACTGCAGTTGAGGTTCCAAAACTTCGTACATTGCATTTTCAAAAGGACTCTGTTCAAAGTGGTCTAATAGATAAGAAACAAAAGTTGACTCACTTAGTTTGGAATCAATGTTTGGTTCTTTTTCAACTCCATCAATCAAAATACTTTTAACGTTGGTTTGAATAATAAAAGTGACACCATTGTCAAATTGAATTGAATTTTTATAATTAAAAAGTGGGGTATATTTCACGTGTAATTCAAGAGGGTTCAAATCCCTACCAACATGCAATTTTATAATACTGTAGTTCGCATTTGCGAAGTCAAAAACTTGTTGAATTTTATCGTAGGGTAAATAAGAAGATTCGACTTTTTTACCATTCACATAAACTTGAATAGAAATGGTAGATGTTATTCCTAAATAAATAAAAAGATTATCGACAATCTCTCCTACGTCCGCGTATATCTTATCTAAAACAAATCCTCCACCTTTTTCAGGTAATAAAGTGTTTACTGTAAATTGTATAAGGGATTCATCCCACCCTACTTTAATAAACTTGTATTTGTATCCATTAAGTTCGTAAACCTTACCTTCAAGTCTTTTTTTCAAAAATGGTAAAAACTCTTTCACATCAATAAATACCTCGGATTGGTATAGACAATCCCAAAGCATATCGAAATTCCCTTTTCATATAATTCACACCCAAGGAGAAATCAAATCCTCTGTCGGTCTTGAGAAATGTTCTTAGTGGATTTACTTTAAGCCAAATGTCAGGTTTTAATGAGAGACTATCTTGAAACGATTCAATAAAAAATCCACCCATAAATGAAACTTTATTATCAACATTTAAGTTGATTCCTGCTCGATTGATAATTGAAATTGGTGTGGTGTAGATGTACGGTTGAGGGAAGTTAGTAATGAAATATCCACCCAAATAAAAACCTAACGGGCTCAAACCTTTATACGTCAATAGTAAGGATTTTTGGTCAGGTAAATAAAGAATATCAGTAGTTTGTGAAAAAGATTTCACAGAAAAAAATAACAAAATAGATAATAGTATTGTTTTCATAATGCAAATATAATACTTTTATGTATATAAACAAAGGAAGTGTGGCAGAGTTGGTCTATCGCGCTAGTCTTGAAAACTAGAGACTGTAACAGGTCCGTTGGTTCGAATCCAACCGCTTCCGCAAAGGGTGAATAAATTTCACATTTTATATTTTGACTCTTCTTCTTTTTTCTTTTATTTTTTCAAAAAAATTATGTCAAGATTAAAGGAACTAAAAAAACAATATCCTGAATTAAACATCACGGTTTTTGATATTCTTTGCAGATTAGATACTACCAAAACTCACAAGTATTTAGCGCTTCTATGCAAACTTTTTGGTGAGAGATTTGATTTCAAAAAACAGAATGCGGATTCTTCGGTATACGCTCATAGAATTAAAGAGATGAGAGAGCGTTTACAAAATTATGGAATTGATTGTGAAGGTCTCACTACAAATCAAATTTACTTCGTGTGGTATTTATCAGACTATTTTTCACACAACCTCTACTCTACTTTTAGTGAGTTTACTGAACTTATGGAGAGAGGATTGGTAGAAAAAAATGATGTGACCTCTTATAGTTCCGTAGATGAGATGAGAGGTGCTATTACTTTGGCATCTATAAGAGCGTTTTCGAATGAAATGGAAAATCAAATTATCAAGGAATATGAAGATGAAACTTGGGTAATGGTTCGACCACTAACTTTTTTATCCTCGTTAAAATATGGCGCAGGCACAAAATGGTGTACAACTTCCAAACACGAAAAACATTATTTTGAGAGATATTGGAGACAGGGTATTTTAGTGTATTTTATCAATAAAAAAACAGGATATAAATTCGCTGGTTATAGAGAATTTGATAACAAAGAATTGAGTTTTTGGACCGCTGAAGACCAAAGGGTCGATTTCTTAGATGTAAATATTGATGATTATTTGTTTCCAATAGTCTGTAAAATATTCAAATCCCTAGATTCTAATAAAAACTTATGTTCCGCTGAACTACAGGAACAGGTTCATCAGGAGTGTCTTACAGAGATTGAGAAAGTTAATGAATTGAGAGTTGTGGATGATGTACCAAATATAGTCCTTACCATGGACGAATCTATCCCTGCGACTGCCGAAGAATACAGACACTACGGTACAGCAATACGTGAATTATATCATAATGGAACACAAGTACCGGTGTATGAACGACCTAATATCGCTTAAATAAAAAACCCACCATTTGGTGGGTTTTTTATTATTAGTGGTAGTATATTTATATAAGATGCAAAAACTTAACGAATTATACGACAAGTATAACGTTACGCTGAAAAATACCTCCACGGGTAATTTCAAATCTTTGGAACGTTCTATTTCTGAACTTGAAAAACTTGACAAGGTTCTTTTGCTTGCCTGTTCGAATAGATACAATTGGGACCCAAACAACGTAGACATCCCTAAGTCAACTATTTTAGCGATGATAATTGAGGAATATCTTGGTAGTAAAGCGGTCCTAATCGATGTCCCTGAACTAAAGATTCATCCTTGTGAGGGAAATGTTTCGAGAGCAGACGGTAATTCTTGTGGATTAAAAAAGGCGAAATTAGATGATGAAAGGAAAAACCCAACAGGTCATCATAGATGTTGGGCAAGCATCAATTTCAAAGATGATGAACTTTGGAAAATATCTAAGGAGTTATTTGAATCTAATGCTGTAATATTTTTTGCTTCAGTAAGATGGGGTCAAGCCAGTGTTTTTTATCAACAACTAATTGAAAGATTGACTTGGTTAGAAAATAGGTTTGCTACGTTGGGAGAATCCAATCTTTTAGAAAATATACAAAGTGGTTTCATTTGTACAGGTCAAAATTGGAATGGTGTTGACGTTGTGGATACCCAAAGAAGAGTTCATACATTCTACGGGTTCAAACCAAATGATAAGTTTTATTGGAATTGGCAATTTACAAGTAAGATTACTGATGAAACTCAACAGTCTTATAAAGAGGCTTTCCCTGAGTTTGTAAAGAAGTTTAAAGTAAAAGATTTATATTAGTACTATCAATTCTCCATCAATTTCTTCGAGTTCTAAATTATCATTTGTCAAAATATAAGTTATTATTTCTTCATTGATAGGAAACTCTCTAACACAGTCAACAATTAAGTTATTTGTTGCTTTGTATTTGAAATATTTAATCTTTTCTATATCAATCCAATTCTTCAATTTCAACAATTAAGTTTGACTTACCTTTTATTACACGATGCCAAACAAATTTTGGAATCCAAAGTTGTTCGGCAACAACCAATTTGTTCGGCAAACTGTCGTCTTTTTGAAAAGACCATCCACCATCTTCAATTATTGTAACTTTTCTATCTTTCAAATCTTGATGCCACTTCAATTCATCAGAATCAACATCTGGCGAAAAAGTCCTTGTGATTTTTCCTAATTTGTCTTTTGTTTGTTCAAATGGAAAAGTCATAATTTTGTTTGTCGGCTTTTAAAGGTCTCGAGTTCCAATGAACTTTGACTGGAAATTTAATAGGAATAAACCTAAAAAAATCAATTATTTCTTTCTCAATTTTACTGAACTTATTACGAGTTCGGGTTGATAGTCTATTAACAGATGGTTCGGTATCTATAAAAACATGAATTATTGGAGGTTGATAACTTCCTTTCAATATATCATGAACCACCATTTTGTCAAACCTATCATCTCTCTCTTCAAATTCTATTCGAGGAAAAACAACATTGTCCAAATAACGTTGTAAATAAGCTTCAAGTTTATCTGAGGTCATTACCAAGAATTTGATGAAGATAATCCGAGTTGTTTAGCATATCTACCAACATTACAAGACCAATAACCAGCGGTGGTTCTATCTTTCTTTTGGTCACATTTGTGTCTTGCTCTGAATGATTTTGCGGCACCTTTATTTCTGTTTCGAACTTTAAGTTTCGGGTCTCCGAAAGTTACTTTTTTCACGTTCCCATTCTTTGATTTCACGTAGACCGCAAACTTTTTAGGTCCACCTGGTGTTCTAAATGGTTTACCAAGTTTGACGTTTTTACCTCTGTGTTTAGCTTCCTCAAGAACTTCTTCTTCATTGAGCTCAAATGGGGCATCGAGGTATACAATTTCTTCACCAATCTTAACTCTTTTGCCTAAATCTGACTCCACCATGAAAGTGTCCTCTTCGTTGAGTTCAATTTTATTTTCAAACCAAAGTTTTCTCACCTCATTAACCAAATCAAAATATCCCTCGGAATATACTCTGAAAATATTATTTGTAAGAGTCAGACCATTTTCTATGTGATAATGTAAAGCATCAGAAATATTGACATCTTCTTTTAAAATGAGTGATTTGTCAAGATGTTCCTCTAAAGTTTCTCTTATTAATTGTCTTAAGTTTTTCATACTATTGTGGTTTTAAAACTGCAAGAACCTCAGGAAATTCTTTATCTAATATTTCTTCATCTTTACCTTCGTAAGGTATGTTTTGAAGCACATAACGGATTGCATTCAAACCTGAGACTCTTTTATCTTGGCCATCTATTACCACCCAAGGATTATTGACCGTAGATGTTTTGTCAAATAATTTTTCTTTGAACTCCGTAAATCTATCCCACAAATCTTGCATTTTTGAGTCGTTTGGTGAATATTTCCAATATTTTAAAGGCGATTTTTGTCTAATATCAAATCTTCTTTTTTGAGTATCTTTGTCTATCGAAAACCAAAGTTTGAAAAGATAATCCCCTTCTTTGACTAAATCATTTTCAAAATCTTCCACATTGTTCATGAAATCCTCGTATTCCTCAGGTGTACCATAGCCCATGACAGGTTCAATTAAACCTCTATTGTACCAACTTCTGTCAAACAAATTAATCATACCCGGTCTAATTTGTTTTTTGTATCTATTCCACCAATCTTTCCTGTCTTCAGGACTTGGTACACCCAAAGCGACTACGTTGTAGTATCTCGGATTTAAATTTTCTGTGAACTTTTTGATTGTAGACCCTTTACCAGCTGAATCTCTTCCCTCAAAAACAATTATCACTGTTTTTCCTGTTTCTTTCAACCATTCTTGTAATTTCAAGAGTTCTATTTGTAATTCATATAATTCTTTTCTGTAAACCTTTTTCGGAATTATTGATGGTTCTTCTATCTCGAACTCATAATCTTCTCTTTCGGGTTCTGTACCATACAATCCTTTTCTTTCTCTGTATTTCAGAGAATTAAGAATCTTACCTAAATAGTCTTGAACATTTTTTGTTTTGTCTCCCTTTTTTAAAATAACCTTTCTCAATCCACGCTCCATCAAATCAAAATCTATAATTTGAGCTTCAGCCAATTTTGAAAGGTCCATCAACATTTTTTCAATTGTTGGGGAATATAGTTTCATCACCTCGAGCGTATGAACAAACTTTTTGAGATTCATATTCATAGAGGGTCCCTGATTTACTTTAGGGTCAACACCCATCACTGATTTGATTCTTTCTATTTCGTTCAATAATTCCACTAAATAATTTTATTAATAAATACTCTCCTCAATAAAAATATCCCCATTTTTCTTTACCTGAGTGAGGTTGCAAATCTTTCAATTCTATCTCACTTGTCTGAATAATATATTTATGTAAAAATAAATTACTATGCTTCTAAAAGTCGGGTCTAAGGGAGAAGACGTTAAAAAACTACAACAAAAACTAGGTTTAGGTGCAGATGGAATATTTGGTAAACTAACTGAGGAGGCCGTCAAATCATTCCAAACAAAAGGTGGATTGACTCCCGATGGTATTGTGGGTGAACAAACTTGGCAAAAAATTATGGGTCAAGGTGTTCTTATTACAGAGCCTGCATCGGGCGGTCATGTATTACAACCTTTAGCTGATGTAGATTGTCTGAAATTAGAAAAATTAAAAGGTCATATTCCTGATAATGTAATTGCACAAATACCTGATACAGCAAAAAACTTCGGTATTGACACCCCTCTAAAACTTGCTCACTTCTTGGCTCAGTGTGGTCATGAGTCGGGCGGGTTTAGACTTACTCAAGAAAATTTAAACTATTCAGCTCAAGGTCTAAAAAACATTTTCCCGAAATATTTTCCAGGGAATCTTTCAGAGTCATATGCACGTAATCCTCAAAAAATTGCATCAAAAGTTTATGGTGGTAGAATGGGTAATGGACCCGAATCAACAGGTGAGGGATTTAAATTCAGAGGAAGAGGTTACATTCAACTTACAGGAAAAGATAATTACACAGCTTTTGGGAAAGCCATAAATGAAGATATTGTAGGTAATCCTGATTTGGTATCAACAAAATATCCTTTGCTTTCAGCTGCTTGGTTTTTTAGTAAAAATTGTATTAAAAGATGTGTTGATGACTCGAACGCATCGGTCACGTCTGTAACAAAGTGTGTAAATGGCGGAACCATTGGTTTGCCTGACAGATTGAAACACTTTCAAGAATACTATAATTTATTAAAATGATGGTCACAAAATTATCAGAACTTAATATTTTTATAATTTTCAATAATATTTATAGTCGACATCACCGCAAGGTGTTCTCATATATCCTTTCCAAAAGACCCGCAAATTTATTTTGTGGGTCTTATTTTTTTTTAATATCTTTGTAGAGTGGAAGAGAACCAATTATATTCTGAAATTGAAAAATTAATAATAAGATGGTCCAATGATGGTACTCAGACCGAAGGAACATTGGCTAGAGAAATTATGGATTTACTTCAGAAGAATAATTCCAATGTTCATGATTCAGATTTCATGTATAAATGGATAACCAAACACAGCGGGAGAGAAATAAACTAAAAATTATAAAACATGGAAAAAAGAAGTACACATTGGGCTGATGTTCTTCAGTGGTTACAAATAGTAACGGACTCATGTCAAACTCGTGAGCAAGCCGTGAGTTGTGAAAGACTTATCCGTAATTTTCATCGTTTGTATGAAAGAACTCTTGGTACAAGAGAATCTTGGGATTTGACCAAAGATATGGAACATAAGTTGTGCAAATTGGTGATTGGACCCTCAAAGAAAAATTAAAATAAAACTTGGAAAAAAATATGAAGAGTATACGCAATAATAGACAAGAAAAATTGAACAACATTACGTACTTTTTGACAATTTGGTTCGCCATAAGTGTTATTGTGTTACGGTCAATTTGTTTTGTTTTTGAACTAATTTGGTTACCCTAAAAATTATTTTTTGGAAACCATGTCATTTCACACCATTTGCGTTTATAATCGGTTGTAAAAAATATAGATAGTATTTCCAATTACAAAAAAAGGTTACTAAAATGTTAAAGATATTTTGTTTTTTTGGTCTTCACAATTGGTCCTTGAAAAGGGAAAAACACCTTTGTAAAAACCATCCAAATGACAGAAAAGAAATTAGGGTTATTGTAAGAGAGTGTAAATGGTGTGGACATAGAGAACATTATAGCTTACCTAGAGTCGATAGAAAATTTACATCTTGGCGTTCTTTTGATGATATTGGTATTAGTGATTGTGTTGATATAAAAAGACTTTAATATGAAAATTACTTTCGCAGATAGTTTTTGGAAATCGGTTGAAACCATGCGTCGTCATGAGACTTGGTGGTATAAAACTTATGAATTATTCCGTTATAAGATTCCTTTTTTTTTCAGAAATCTTTGGTATTTCCGTAAAGAACTTTGGGAGTTCCGTGGATGGGATTATGGTTTCAATCTTAGATTGCTATCCCGTTCTTTACAAAAAACCGCTTTTGTTATGGAGCACCACGGTAATGAGGTAGAAATCTCTCGAATGAAGAAAGTAAATAAAATAAAACGTTCAATTGAAATATTGAATTCATTCAATAAGAGTGCTTACATCGAAAAAGCAGAGAAAGAACTTGGTGGATTAAAAAACTTAGATGGTTGGAAAATGGACCGTGAAGATACCCAAGAAGAAAGAGACCATAATGGAGCCGTTTTTGAGCTCGCAAAAAAAATCGAGGAAAGTGATTGGAACGAACTTTGGGACATTTTAAGAGGTCAAAACCATCAAGAGTATCTTGACCTTATGAATAATTTATCTGACGAAGAAAAGGAGAAGAGAGACGTTTGGAACGAATGGCATGATGGGTCAGGTATGAGAGGTTGGTGGGATTAAAAAAAAATATAAAATATGGTTGCTTTTTGGTTTTTTTTGTTCATTTTTGTTGCGTTGATTGCTTGGGCTTGGGTCTCAGGAATTGACGAAATGAAAGAAAAACACCCCAACTACAAAGGGGAGGATTTTTTGAATTGGGACAAAATGAAGAAATATGAAAATGACCTTTATAAGTGACACTCACGGTAAACATAATCATCTAACTTCTAAGGCGTATAATAACATCTTGGGAAGTGGTGATTGTTTAATCCATGCGGGTGATTGGGGATATGGCGGTAAACTGAGAAATAAGGTAGATGAATGTATTAAAAAATTAAATAGGTAGTGGCGGGTTGGCCGAGTGATTAGGTGGAGGTCTGCAAAACCTTCTACATAGGTTTGAATCCTGTACCCGCCTCAACTTATATGGTGACCGTAGCCTAATGGTAGGGCGAAAGTTTGTGGCACTTTATGTGAGGGTTCGATTCTCTCCGGTCACACAAAAGTAAAAAATATAATTGTTATTGTAACAAATTTTGTTTATATTAGTTACAAATTTGGCCCGTTAGTCTATCGGCTAGGACGTATCCCTTTCACGGATAAGAGACGAGTTCGATTCTCGTACGGGCTACTTTTACGGATTGGTAGTTCAGTTGGTTAGAATGCTGCCCTGTCACGGCAGAGGTCGCGGGTTCGAGTCCCGTCCGGTCCGCAAGGTTTTGGGCTCATAGTTAAATGGATATAACTACAGCCTTCTAAGCTGTTGTTCGTGGTTCGATTCCACGTGGGCCTACAATATAAAAAAGTGACACATGAGAAATGTAACTTTAATAGCATGCTTCCTTTTGTTTTGTAATCCGCATAATATGATTAATCAGGAAAAAATACAGGAACGAATTGTAGATGAAATGATAAAAAATAAAAAATTACCCTATGATTTAGTGACCGTAACAACATATACTATATCCGAAGAACAGACTGATTCAACTCCACTAATTACCGCAAGTGGGTACAAGTTGGACAGTATTAATCCTAAGAAGCAAAAGGTGATAGCAATCAGTAGAGACTTAAAACGAAAGTATAAGTTTGGAGAAAAGGTAAGAGTAAAAGGTGCTGGTAAATTAGATGGAATATATATTATTAGGGATTTGATGGCAAGTAGGTGGACAAAAAGAATTGATATATTAATTAATCCAGAAGATAATGGAAACAAAATTAGAAAGGTTAAGTTGTATAATATAAATAACATTGGGAAATAGCGCAGGCAGGTAGCGCACTTGGTTTGGGACCAAGGGGCCGCAGGTTCGAATCCTGTTTTCCCAACAAAAATTTGGATAATATAAAAATTATTCGTAAATTTACATTACTCAA
>Ga0194129_10003720_pt1 | contig 20987 bp, 24 predicted proteins | sample TA2KigCa35mmetaG_FD_150862 | JGI IMG/M metagenome (GOLD analysis project Ga0194129, IMG submission 150862) | Freshwater microbial communities from Lake Tanganyika, Tanzania - TA2015038 Kigoma Deep Cast 35m | ecosystem: Environmental > Aquatic > Freshwater > Lake | place: Tanzania: Lake...
GGGTTTAGGGTTTAGGGTTTAGGGTTTAGGGTTCAGTGTTTAGGGTTTAGGGTTTAGGGTTCAGTGTTTAGGGTTTAGGGTTTAGGGTTCAGTGTTTAGGGTTTAGGGTTTGTATTGTGTGGTAGCGTAGCAGGTATCAGGGAGCATATATAATATTGGATAAGAGTATAACTCAAACATACATACAAAAAAAACATGCCCTTTGTGGTGCGAAAACAAAAAAGAGGATACAAAGTGTGTGTAAAAAACACGCGCAGATGTTTTTCAAAACGAGCATTGACAAAACGAATGGCAATACGCCAATTGAAGGCGATATACGCAAATGAAAGCAAACGGACTCGTAAATCCAAATCCAAATCCCAAAATGGTGGCTGAGGGGGAGTTCCACTGCTTTGAAACAAAAATAAAAAAAAATGGTGCCGCTTAATGATGGGGTGTTCACAAATTGCAATCAATATATGCAAAGGAATGCAACCGGACATGCATCAATTATTTTTATTACACATTACACTTTTATAAAATTCAAGAAATATCTGCTTTCGGACATCATGTTGTTGTATGTGGTTCTTCGGGCGTGGAAAGGGGAATCTCGGACACTCTTGAGTATGCGTATGTATTCAGAATGAGCACCGTGGTCTTCATAATCCAGAAATTCTGATGCATACAATTCTCTCAATTGAATTGTAGTGTCAAGCGATTCGTCATTGAAGAGAGTGATTGCAATTTGATTGACTTCCTTGTACTTGGTGTAAAGTTGGTTAGAGAGTTCCAAGTGTTCTTCACAGTACATGTGTCTCTTTTTTGAAGACACAACCCACTCTGAAGTGCATCCGACAACAGTGCAACGAATATTTGGAGAAGTACGACGGGGCATGGTTTATGTAAACGACTGTGAATCATGTAGTTCTATGAAGTGAAAAAGTATTCAATTTTTTTATAACAATGTACAAAAGGGAAAATACATAAGGTGACCTTTAAAAGTATTTTAAAAAAAAAAAATTGAAAGTGAATGACTCAAATTGAAATGAATCAGCGTAGTATCAATATGGTGGATATTGTAACAATTGAAGTTCCTTTTGGAAATGAAATGAAGAGACGTCGTACGGATGACGATGGAAGCTACATCAAGATCTGGAAACAGCAAAAAGGATACAAAGAAGAAGAAAGTGAAGACGAACAAGAACAAGAGCTTTTCCACCCCCAAGAAGAAGTTCCACAAGAGTTGAATTCATTGAGGCACGAATGGGTGCAATTGAACACAACCAGCGGAGAAACCTGGATAGGGCAAGTTCAATGCTTTTATGTCTTGAATGGAGTGAGAAGCGTGATCATTTTGGCGCCAGATGGCAGAAACTATATTTTCGGAGCCTCGCAGCTGTATGAAATATTTACGATTGAAGGCAACGAGATGAACATGAACGAGAACAACGAGATGAACGAGAACAACGAGATGAACGAGAACAACGAGATGAACGAGAACAACGAGATGAACATGAGCGAGGACATGAGCGAGAACATGCACGCGGACATGTGGGCGGCGTATGCGGAAGAGAATAATGGACACAGGATGCAACAATGGATTCAACGTATGCATGTGGAGAACGAACGTATCGTCATGGGACCTGAGGTGATCCAGGTGGAAGATGAACCGGAGGTGCATGTGATCCAGGAAGATGAACCGGAGGTGCATGTGATCCAGGTGGAAGATGAACTGGAGGTGATCCCGGTGGAAGATGACGATGATGAAACGGTACATGAACCATCCTACGCATCATATGATGAATATGATGAAGTTCCATTTCAACCGATGCGAAGGGATCATGTGGGGGTGGGTGACGAGATAAATGAGAATGAACCGTGTTGTGCAATCTGCCTGGAGGAGGTACCAAGAGAGAGAAATTGTGCGACATTGATGTGTGGTCACAAATTTCACTTGGACTGCATGTTCCGGAACATTTGCAATGGATCCCAACAATCCCTCCAAGCTTGTCCACTTTGTCGGAACCCAATTCCGCTGTGTGATATAGTTCATGAACGGGTCCATGAACTGGTCAACCAAATGGTGAATGAACAGATTGAAACCAATGACATGGTTGTTGACCAGTTGCGAATTGCCCAGTACACGCATGGATTGTTGGAAGAAGAATTGATGCAAATTACAGATTTAAGAATCCGAATTGCCGATGCGGTGGCGAACCAGGTCTGAAAAAGTGTGTTGTGTGAAAGTGTGTTTGTTTGTGTGTAATAAATAAAAAACATTTTTTTATTCATATTTTGTTTGGGTAATAAAAGCAAAAACAACGAGAGAAATTATAAAAAAAATGAAATTAAAAAAAAAGAATCAAGTTTAAATATAAAATGAATTTCAGTGATATCAAAAATGATGTCAAATTCACAGGAAGCGCAGTTGAATTTCCAGGGGAAATGGTTACAATAATGTTGTATTTGATGATGTTTGCTTGGTTAATCTTGAATTTTGATAATGATGTAAATTAAAAAAAATTGAAAATGGTTAAATGGTTAAATGGGTTGTGTAAATAGTAATTTGTTCGTCATAAAAATGAAATATGGAGCATTTATGTTGAGGTTGAACGCCCCTGGTTTCAAGGGGTGTATAGTGAAACAGTGTCCAGAGAAGAGTGAATCATCATTCATGTTGTTCATGAAAACCCCAGTCGCAAACTACAGTTGTGAATTCAAAGATTACACGGTTGATACAATGTCTCATTTATTGGAGTCATCTATCACAAACGACAAGTTGATCAACATGGAAATGGTGATAATTGACAATGCCCCGCTTATTTCCAGCTTCAGCACCTTGTGGTCGGCTGACGGATGTGTTGAAATTTTTACAAAGAAAGTACATCCATATGAATTTAAATGTGAATTACAAGAATGCCTGAAAATGTTGTGTATTTCAGTACAAGTGTCAGGCGGTTCCAAATCAACACATGCAATGACAAGACGGTCTCAACTGAAATGAAAGAATAAAAGAATAAAAGAATAAAAGAATAAAAGAATAAAAGAATAAAAGAATATAAAAAGTGTGTGTGTATATTAATTATATGGAATAAATGGAGAATTGCGAGTTCATTTAGCTCAGTAGGTAGAGCATGGGTCTTATGAGCCCAGGGTCGCGGGTTCAAGTCCCGCAATGAGCACACATAGCGCGAATGGCCGAGTGGTCTAAGGCGGTGGACTTAAGCCCCACTATCTCAGGATGCGCAGGTTCGAACCCTGCTTCGCGCAGTTATTTTTTTTGGCTTCCCTAGCTCAGCTGGTTAGAGCGTGCGGCTGTTAACCGCAAGGTCACAGGTTCGATCCCTGTGGGGAGCGTTTTTGGTTAACAATTTAATTCAATTGAATAAAAATTTGAATTAAATAACACAATTTTTATTTTGTTCTATATAGTGTTTTCAATTTTTTTAAGCCATCCCTCATCTGAGTGTGGCCATACAATCCATTTGTGTGGAATGTCAAGTGCATGACAATCAAATTGAACATCAATCTTGATGGTGTCATTCATTAAGTATGTTTGTATTTCTGATTTATTCAAGTCGCGCCGAAACAATGATTTGCCAGATACATCTTCATAAATGACTGCCCAAAAGTCATAGTCATGAAACGGGAACAAGGTATGTTTTTTGAGTTGAATGGAATGGTTGAAAACAATGTTGTGGGTGTGTTCTTCAAACGGCGACGGAGGATCTAAATGCTGTAGTGTGTGTCTGGTTGCACTGCGATGTTTGAAAGAAAGGCCAGCATACTGTTCATAATCGGTCAAGGTTCTTACTGGGCCAAAATCATATACTCCGAAGTCAATATTTTTTATTGCTCCATCCATTTCAAAAAGGGTTCTGTTGCGTGCATGCGAATCTTCATTTTTTTTCCACCATTCGGCGTCATCATCCCATTGCTTAACCCGATTTGCTCGGGTGTATTCGTGCCACACTATTATCATGTGTGGATGAAACAAGTCATATCCCCAGGTGTAAGCACGAACTGTGATTGAAATTTCTTCACCGTGAAAGAACAACAATGGATCATGCGGAACTTCTTTAACAAATTTTCCAGTTGTGAATGCAAAATGCGCAGAGTAAAACCGCGCGGGAATTGGTTGTGTCAACGTGGCATGGTCGTCCATTGTGGCTGGTAGAAAAAAAACGGCGCCTTCCGGTATAAACTTATGAAAATTCATTTTATATGGAGATGTAACCCGTTCCTCTGGGTCATTGTTTGGATTGAAAGATGGGGCATAGCTTGTAATGAGCGGTTTTTCATGACCCAAGTCTTTGAGTTGCTTGTACATAAGCAATAGCTTTTCATCCCAATTTTCAACAAACCTGTGATGCGAATCTAATTGCAAAGTATATTCTTCATCATCGTATTGCTGTTGAAGTAAGTTTCTGGCCCAACAGCACCCTTTGGAATCCTTGAAATAGATATCTTTAATTTTGAACCGTGCATCACATTTGAACTCATCCAAGTTGTCCCATGTATCATCTGGGGAGTGTTGCCAAGCAATAGAAAAAACTAAATTGTCCGGATACTTTGCATTTTCTAAACAACTTTTAATTGTTGGAATGAGTTGTGGATCACGATATGATGCAATTTGGATGAATATAGTGTTGGGTTTCATTTGGTGGTATTGTATTATGGGTTGATTGTCTTTAATATTATTTGAGTTGTGCTTAATTTATTTTATTTTATTTTATTTTATTATATTTTATTTCCTTGATTTCAAGTGTTTTTTTGATTTAAAGTGTTTTCTTGGTTTCAAGTATTTTCTTGGTTTCATGACCGTTCTTGATCTTGACTTTGGTTTCCCTCCTTCTAATGCTGCTCTCCTTGGCCTTCCACTAGCCCTTACCCCGTAAGGATAGGGATGGGGGGGAGGAGGAAGCTCGCTATGGTTGTTCCAACCATATGAGCCGTAATCCTTGTATTCCATGGGTAATCCTTCATAAAAGGCTTTTTGTTCCGGAGTAAATCGGACCCACGTCTCTTTCCACCAGGGAGGAACCCGTGGTAAATTTCCAGATCCCGTTTTTTTTAGGGCCTCGTCGGATTTCTTATCCATTTCTTTAATATAATTTTTTGTGTTATCTTGATTATTCCTCGCCAATCGTTGTAAGATCGTCACAAAATCAGAGGGGTCTGGAACGGGAGGGGGGTTGACCATGTGGACTGGAGGGATTACACCGAAAACACCAGGAGCAGCCTGAGCTTCAGCAGCCGCGCCACTGGAGGAAGTACTGGAGGAACGCGAGGAACGCGAGGAACGCGAGGAACGCGAGGAACGCGAGGAACGCGAGGAACGTGGCTTGAATTCACTATCATCATCACTACTGGGTGGTGGGATCCTGGTGGCGTCGTCCGGAAAATTTTCATTCATTACCTGATTGAATATCGCAAGTTCGTGTGCTTGTTCAGCGTCCATGGGGGGTCCATTGGTTCTATTTGGATTGTAAAAATTCATTTCATTGTACAGTTGAACTCTATCATTAGAATCCATCCTGAATAACGAGTGAAAAATTGCATCGCGCATCTCTTGGTTGGGGTCCGATGAGACAAGAGGCGACGTGTCGGGGGGAAAGACGAGCGATCGGCGAGACATTGTTACAAACAATTATATATAATTCTAATATTAAAAGTAATAACATAATAATAAATAATAATTAACAATAACTTATTTATGGTATGGCTGAAAATGGAACTGAAAATGGAAAGGATAAAACATACTTTGTTTATTTACTTGAGTCCTCTTGCAAAAAATTCACTTATGTTGGTGCAACAGTTGACTTGAATCGTCGTCTTCGTCAACATAACAAAGAAATATCGGGAGGAGCACACATGACCACTTCTAAAGTATTGTCTGGAAAAACCTGGAAACGTGTATGTCATGTAGCTGGATTTCCAACTTGGAATTCAGCTCTTCAATTTGAATGGAGATTCAAACAACTCACTAGACGAGAGAATTCAAATAAAACACCACTTGAACGCAGAAAAGATGCTTTATCCAAACTGTTGTCTTTGCCCAAGTCAACTACAAATGCTATACCTTATTCGGAGTGGAAAAATGGCCCACCTATTGTAAACTGGGAAGAGTAATTTCACGCATCCTCCAATGTTTCAACCATTTCTGATAGTTGTTGCATTTTTTGTTTCCTTGCATAATTGCTTTTGAAGTATTGAATGCATGGATCCGGAGAATCATATTGCAAATAATATTTGCTGCGGACACCAATGACTCGTCTTCCTTGTTCAAGGTCATCAATGCTAACAAACTCGGTGGATGCTTTCTCTTTCACTCGTGAAGAACTTTGCAATACTTCTTCTGTTTTTAAAGCAAGTTCAATGTCTTCATTAAAATGTGAAATATAATCATACACAATTTCATCCATTGAACGTTGAACTGCTTTTTTTGCTTTTTCCAATGCGTCCAGTTGAGACAGTTCTTTGCGATAACAATTAACAAGCACTTTTTTCATTGTGCTACTCTGCACTTCTTCCACGCTCTTGCTTTGAACAATATCAATCATCCAGTCTAACAACATGAACACAAATGCAATATTATTGCGATCAAATCCTGACACAAATATCAAATGCTTGCCTCCTTTGATTTTGTTGTGTTCAAACCGCTTCTTGTTGCAAATATTACCGTTTGCCAACATAACACCACCAACCGCATTGGTTTCTTTCCTCAATACATCTCTCTCAAATTCACTGGTTGATGCAACCGGATTAGTCGGCAAGTTATTTTTTGTATCAAGCAACACAGTGATGCCCAATTCTTTGTGACGAAAATGAAAATCTGTTTTTTCATTCAAAACCGATCCCACATGTAATATAGTCCAAACTGAATTCAAGTGCTTGTCATTGTAATCTAATAGTTTGGGATACAACTCTTCTTCATAGTGTTTGCCTTTTGACTTATCTTCATACATATTGAAATACCATTCGTTTTTCATTTTCAACTCATGTATTATTTTGGTCAATTCTTCCACACGGGCAGCGGTAAGACGATCCACTTCAATATTTATGCTACTGATTAAAAGGTCGCATCTTTTTCTTTCTAATTCGCATTCTTTTCTTCTCTCTTCGGATTCGCGCCGATAATCATCGGCTCTTCTCTCACCTTTTATAAACTCTTCTTCACGAACTTCATGAATTTTTTTTTTCATGGCTTCAACCTGCTCTCTCATTTGTTCTATTTCATACTCACACGACAATATTGCAACATTCTTTTGGGTCCAAAATTCACGTCCCCTTTCATGCACAAACAATCCCATGCGCAAAATGTGGTTTCGTTCTTCTTGTGAATAACGAGTCAAATCAATGTCTTCGCTATTGATGTCCATTCCTTCTAACATTCCTCTTGTAGTTACACATTTGGTGAGGTTTTCAATTTTTTTTTTACCTGTGTTTTACTTTTTTTTGTTTTTGTTTCTTTGACTTCAGTTTGTTGTGTTTCAATTGATTTGATGCAGTTGATTCTGGTTGGGGTTGTGGTTCTGATTCTGGTTGGGGTTGTGGTTCTGATTCTGGTTGGGGTTGTGGTTCTGGTTCTGGTTGGGGTTGTGGTTCTGGTTGGGGTTGTGGTTCTGATTCTGGTTGGGGTTGTGGTTCTGGTTGGGGTTGTGGTTCTGGTTGTGGTTCTGATTCCGGTTCTGGTTGGGGAGAAGGAGGAGGAGGTTGGGGTTGTGGTTCTGATTCTTCTTTCAATGATTCCAATGATTCTTCTTTCAATGATTCCAATGATTCTTCTTTCAATGGTTCTGGTTCTTCTTTCAATTGTTCGTTTACAATGACAATTTCTTCATCTTGAGTCACAAGTAATTTTTTTTTAAATTCTGGAACAATCGGTTTGAATAAGGCAGAGAATAATGAAAACATCTGTTGGTATGATTTTTATTTTTCTTTTATAATAGACAATGAAAGAAAACGGATATTCTTAATTATTGTTTGCCCCCCCCACGAATTCCATTCCATTCCATTTCATTTGCCACACGTCATATGATAAGCTTTGTCAATCAGCACTGATGCGTCCTTTTCATGAATCTCGTCATGAGAGATATGTGATTAAATTTGGATAAAATCCCAAGTATGTGACTTTATCCAGCATGGAATTCCAGTCTGATTTATCCATCATGGGTATATCGGAATATAGAGATGTGGTTTTATATTTCCATCCAAGACATTTATGATGAGCTTGTCGCAGTCCTGTTCAAGTGTAAACAATTTTCAATATTCATACAAATGGGTAGTTGTCAATGTGAAACTCCAATCAACCCCATGCATGTTGACCAGGTTGCCTTTATCATCTATAAGCTGTACTTTCATGCGTTCTATATTTACAGGACCGAAATATATGCGCTCGTTGGTTTGCAAGGATGAACCAAACTCAACATATGGTTGACCCGTGCTCATTGAAAATGTTTTCAATGGAATCACTGCCAATACATTAGTGGTTGTTGGACTTGTGTGGCGATCTGTGACTGCCGCGTTACGTTGTTCAATAACCGAATTTATTGTGTGAAGTTGAGCTTGCGTAAGTTGTCGGGGCGTGTTTTGAATATATGCTGGAATTCGGTTAATTCCTGGTTGTTTTTTCACCCTTGGGTTGGTGTTGAAGACAAAATTGAGATCATGATTGAAATAAGATGGCATGTTCAAAGTTTGATCTCTTGTGGCCAGCGTGACCATTCCTTTATTCAAATGATTCTGATTGAAGTCATCAACGACCAATATGAAATACTTTGGGCCATATGTATCTGTCACCGACTCACTTGTTATAGTTGAGGATGCTTTTATGGTGTAAGAGGTTTCACGAAACCCCATCAACCATCCAATATTTGAATTTATTTTTGATGCTGAAATTATATCACTTATTTCTGGTGTTTTATTTTGAATATTTATGTTTGTAACAGATGAAGCAAAAAACAATATGTCATAATCCACTGAATTACTATTCAGAATTGTCATTTTGCCACTTTGTGTGTCATAGCGTATGCTCAAGTTTGCAGCTGCAGAAACGAATTTTTCTTTAACATGCGTCTCTAACGTAGTTGGTGTATAATTTCCTGGAGAAAGGACGCATGGAATGTATGTTGTACTTGTGTTTGCCTTGTACAAGAGAAGACAGGTTCCGGTTGAAACATCAACGCTGTACCACGTGTATGGGATTTGAATTGAATTCAGTTTAATTGAGACGACATTAGTCAAACTCTCGGTTAAGTCAAAAGAAAAATTAGTTGGAGATGCTGGACCTAAGTGATTTTCACTGTTGGGGTATAAATTTTGACGGTATTGGGTATCAATATTTACTATTCGCATGACTGTATTTTTGAGATTTGGATTCATTGCTCCTTGAACAAGTGGAACCGAATACACTTCACCGACCCCCAACTTCTCTTGTTTGGAGACTATGCTGTCATTAACTTTCAAATATTGTAATTTTCCAGTTCTGTCAGTTGCCTTTTTGGCTTCTGCTTTGTTTTTTTGTACCAAGTATTGACCATTCAACCATTTTTTTACATTTTTTTGCTGTTCCTCTTCTTCTTCGGGTTCCTCTTCTTCGGGTTCCTCTTCTTCGGGTTCCTCTTCGCTTTGTTTATCCAATTCGTGCAAAAGCCGGACTTTAACATTTTTGAAAAATGCAGCAACTTGAGGCCTTCTTTCCGAGGTAGCTTTATTGATGTGTTTGGTTGTTGTCTCAATAATATCCTGTTCGGTTGGATTACTCAAATTCAGTATATTGAGTAACTCTTGTGTGGTGTAATTGAACGTGTCAAAATCAACTGCTGATGATTGCTTCATTACCCAACTTTTATATATTGTTCATTTATATTCTTTAATATTGTTGAACATGTTCCACATTTTTTTTGTCATTTTTGTACTTCATCAGCTTGAGCCTCCCTTTTTCAATGAACCGGTCCCGTTGAAAGACTTCATGAAACATGTGTGAAAAATACCCAGTGAAACTGAAACCAAACTTATTTCTAAGTATGTGTTTGGGCAATTCATGAATTCCTTGCCCGCGTTTTGAATGCCGTGGGCCATAAAACAACAACCGTTCCAGTGTTTCAACTACAATTACATTTTGTTTGGATTTCATTATCTCACTGCGGTCAATGCGTTCACTTCCCAAATATGTGTACCGGTTGTAATTGCCATCTTCATAAACCTGATAGCCACGATCCATGCGAATTTCATTGACAATTATACCGATGCCAATAATTTGGTTTGTGTCATTATTCATTTCCAACACAAACAATCGTGTTTCATAGGGGATGCTGGATTTTATTGCTACTGGAGACTTGTATATGCATTTATATTTTGGATTATTCAAAAGCCATTTATTTCTCTCCCCCAATGTTTGCTTGTTGTATCTAGTAATACACACTGTGTTGGCATTGACTTTTTCCATTTGAGTGTATTATTATTATTATTATTATTATTCAACAATTGAACAAACAAATATTTTGTTCAATTTTTATTCAATTTTTCTTCCAAACATAAATGTACTCTTCATATTTTTTGTGTGTATTTTTTGGATTACCCTTTGCGAAACGTGACTGAACATACATGACGTGCTTTGTATACAAGCCGGGTAATATTCCTGCCCTTTTTATGTTTTCAAACATGGGTTGGGGGACGTTGAGAGCATAGACTCCACCTTTTGCCAAATTCTTGAATGTTTTGCAGATGACCGGAAATAAAAATCTCTCGTTATAATCTTCCCCATCCTTGTAAACTGGCATGTGAGGGTAAGTTTCCACCGCTTTCGTTTTTTTAAAATAGGGAGGTGATGTCAATACCATATCATAATTGAATTTTGAATAATCAACTTCAACTGCATCTTGAAACTTCATTGTGACTGGGCTTGAGTTCGTACCAATGTCTTTCACCATTGTTTCGTATGCACCTCTCAAGGATATGTTGCTGTCCACACCAATGTATGGAATACCCAGTGCCATTGCACCTAAACACCGACCCCCCCAGCCCGCTGAAAAATCCAGTACCCCGATCCGAGGTTTGTATGTGCAGTACATCATTTTTGCTATTACCGGCTTGAACCCGTGAACTGCGCCATAGTACAAGCGAAACACTGAGTATCGTGCCTTTTCAGGTGTTTTTCCAATTTTTATATTGAATTCATAAAACCGTTTTTCAGATTCGTTCTTCATCCAATTTGTTTTTATCCAATCAAAATATGAAATGCCGCGCTTTGTTTTTGTTGCAAGGCGAAGTTTAAAAAAATAATAGTCCATGACCGCATTCCCTACTTTTCCTACAGTGTTTATATCCCCACACGAAATATTTTTGAGAGCTTCATAATCAGAGCGCATCTCCTGATAACTTATATGTTTTAATCCATTTACAACCATTTTCCTTGTTTCTCTCCCTTTTCCAGTTACCTTTTTTTTACGACTCTTTTTCATTATTTCAACAACCACTACATATATCAATATATTTTTGCTGAAAACGACAGTGAATATTTTAAATTGTTGAAAAGTAAAAAACTTAAAAATTCCCCCGGTAGTGATTAGAATTCTTGATAAACGGTTTCCATCTAAATAAACACGTACGACCTCCCCCAATATTTATCCAGGCGTCCAACATATGCGTCGCCATTTTTCACTTGTCGCGGCGTGGGTACGCACGAGTGCGTAACTTCAGTGACCAGCACCTTCACATTTTCGGTGCCGTGCAAGGTCCAATACATGTATGGCGGGCTTTCCATGATTTTGCCGTTGAATTTGTGCTTACTCGGGTAAGACAGGCGCAATTGCTGCAATGCCGGTGAATACCACCCATAATATTCAATTGAATCTTCGGATGGCAATGGGTTCATTGTGTTCATTGTGTTCATTGTGTTCATTGTTAATAAAAAAGAATTTTATTATCAATTTTTATTTAATTTTGGGTTAATTTGGTTAGTTTGGTTCATTCGTTAATATCCGTACAGTTCATCATGCGACGGTTCCGAAAAGTTTCTTTCAAGTGTCCCTGCAGTGTTTGCCGCATTGACGTTCCAGCCATAGGGCAGTTCTGTATTTGTGTACGGGGTCATCTTTGCGAGACCTTCCAGCTGAGCTGCGGCTTTGAGTGGGTCTTCTGTGATGCCTTTGATGCCGACTATGCTGTCAATAATTTGCTGCGCTTCTTCCAGGTTGTTGCGTATCCAGTCTTTGGGTGAAGTGTGTTGTTGCTGGTGGAGTTTCTGCTCTTGAAGTTTGCCTTCAAGTTCGGCTACACGTGCGCGAAGTGTGTTGAGTTCTTGTTCCATGATGATGCGTGTTTCATTTGGGGGGTAATTGTAAGTTTCAATTTTATTTTATATTTTTTTGTATGTGTTTATAGTATATTTATTTGTCAGATACAAACACATACATGGGAGGAGGAGGTGTAATTCCAGTGGCAATCCACAACGGCACGTTGTATTTCTTATTCGGCCGAGAAAATGATCTCATCAAAGATTCATCAAAAAATCAAGACTGGGGGGACTTCGGTGGTAGCTCCAAAGTTGGGGAATCTGAAAATGACACGTGTGTCCGCGAAGGTGCGGAAGAACTGAATGGTTTCTACGGAAACAAACGTGATTTTAAGAAGCTCTTGCAGAAAAAACAGATTTTGAAGCTTACATACGATACTCGTGTAACCATACTGTTCATGGTTGATTATGATGACCATTTACCCATTTATTTCAACAACAACTATCAATTCATAAAAGAAACTTCCAACTTACGGTCCATTGCAGCACATCCTGAAAACGGTTACTTTGAAAAATCACATGTAGCTTGGTTCACTCTAGATGACTTGAAACGCAAACGCAATGAATTCCGTGACTACTTTCGGAACTTCTTGGACATTATTAAATACAGAGCGCATGAAATACGTAGCATTATTTTAAAAAAACGTAAAAAGACTCAAACGCACAAGCACAAGCACAAGCACACACGCACTAAAAAACGATAGTTGAACGTCCTCCGCACAACAAATCCATCAATGCAGTGGCATAGAATAGATATTATATTCATGTTTCAATGAACATAATAATGTATTTTTTTTGGTTTTTTATTTTAAATTAAACAAGTGAATCAAAATTTTACAAAACTTGACTGATTGGAGTTGACCGAACGCACCATGTACAAATAGTCACGAATAGTTGAACTGCATATACTGACATCATCATATCCAAAAATCTCTGTTTTGTGTCCACGTGCTGGCAGAGCATATATCTTTGAAAATGTCGCGTTTTTTACGGTTTCACTTGACATCGCAAAGATGCTGGTGTTCATTCTACTTTTATACGATGACCCGGTTGCCAAACTAATAAAAGATGAAAGTTCTGACACGGAATCAAAAGTAAGTTTGATGTCAGGATAAATCGTCTTCTTCCCTTTTGCACGCAACGACCTGCGAGTTCCTTTAAAGACATAACTACGAATGTCATTATCATAATAAACATATGCGCGCAAATCTGGATCTCCTTCCACCTTTGTTAACTCTTCAAAGTAAAAGACCAAGTTGATTGGAATGTCTTGTTGATCCACCGGTTCTGGTTCTTCATCCACCGGTTCTGGTTCTTCATCCACAACCATATCCTCCTCCTCCAAATAAGTCGTTGCTTCTTTTTCTTCAGCCCGTCTTGCATTAGCATACGCCTCGGCGTACGCTTCCTCTTCCATGTCATACCACTGATCATTGGATTGCCAGCTGTCTGCCACCTCAGCAGCCTGAGCTTCAGCAGCAGCCTGAGCTTCAGCAGCAGCCTGAGCTTCAGCAGCAGCCTTGGCTTCAGCAGCAGCCTGAGCTTCAGCAGCAGCCTTGGCTTCAGCAGCAGCCTTTACCGCTTTACGCTTGACTCTTTTTTCAGTTTCGGATTGAAAAGTGGTATTGGTATACAAATTTAACCACTTACCAGAAGTAGGCAAATATTCACATCCCCACTCTTCTCTCCAAAATTTCTTGATGATTTCACTGTGACGATGGTGCTGTGATTGTTCTGGATTATTGTAAAACTGCACAGTTATTTTTTCCATATAGATCATCGTGTGACGAAACCTCTTGGTGGATATATTTTCCCAAATTGTGTTGTTGTTGTACCAGTACAATTGATCCGGTACGGACAGTGAAGATTTCATTTTTTTGCAGGCGGATGTTGTAGTTGTCATTTTTGAGGTTTACTTGAACAAAGATGGTGAAACAGCTTTAAATGCATTTTGATGATATATTTTATCTTTGCATATTGCATATTAATTTCAAATTCAACCTTCCAAATTAACATGCTGAATCATTACAATGTTCTTACATCCGCTGTTGCTCTTGTAGTGATAGATTTTGCATATTTACTCATGATCAAAGACCACTTCAAACGTCAAATAAAAGCAGTGCAAGGATCACCCATGGTCATCAACAAATTAGGGGTCATTATAACCTATATCTTATTGATTTTTGGCATCAACTACTTTATTATTGGCCCAAGACGGTCTGCAAACGATGCATTCTTGTTGGGGGTTACTGTGTATGGCGTATATGACTTCACAAACCTTTCGCTGCTATCAAACTGGCAAATTGGAACTGCAGTTCTTGACACCCTCTGGGGCGGAACTCTCTTTTATTTGACAACAAAACTGGTAGAAATGATTGGAAAATAAAACCATTCCACCCCTGCTTTTTATATTTCATCTTCTTTAACAACCTCACCTCCACAAATGTATAATTTAGTTTTCACTTTTTTTTCTGGTTCCTCGTCTGGTTCCTCGTCTGGTTCCTCGTCTGGTTCCTCGTCTGGTTCCTCGTCTGGTTCCTCGTCTGGTTCCTCGTCTGGTTCCTCGTCTGGTTCACTTTCTTCTGATGATGAAGAAGGCATATTGTAAACACGTGGTTGAACCAATTCATCATCCTCGTGTTCATCAACAACATTAAGCAAATTTTTGTATTTCATAGTGTTGTTATCTGTGAACTGTACATTCAATGCCGATTGGCTTGACACATTTGTGTCAGACATGTCAACACTTTTGAAGCAGGATTCATTTTTTAACAGCCTTTCGCGTTCGTTAGGGGTATATACTTCCAACAAATCACATGTGTTTTGTTTGCTTGCCCAATCTCGTATCCCCACCAAAACCCAGGACCCAGTATCTATTATGTTGTCCCGTTTGCTACGGCCTTTGAATTTATTACGAATGATGCACAATGTGTCTTTAGGTGCAGACCCATCTAACAGCTTGACGTAACACATTCCATTTCCCAGCATTTTACCAACAATAGCATACTTTTCCCCCTCCTGTGTTGCCATTCGCAAGTGCTTGGCTCCATTTTTTGAAGCGTTCACGTGCTTTCGTGCTAATCCTTTTCCTTTGTTTCCTCCGGCATCGTTCTTCACCATTTTTGCACTGAATGTTAAAATTAACAGAAAATTTGCATTTATATTGATTTTTTATATATTTTCTCGAAGAAAATCATTCATAAAATCCAAAAAATGCAAATTAAATTATTATAATATAACATAACACAACCCAACACACGAGAACCGAGAACAATCATGGCCAATGAATGGATCAAAGCAATAAAAGAAGTTCAAAAGAGAGAAGGTATTTCTTACAAAGAAGCGATGGTTAAGGCGGCAAGCACGTACAAAAGAAAGAACAAAAAAGGAGGGGCATTACCGATTTTTCCGTTATTAGGAGGAAAGAAACATAAAAAAGGAGGAAACAATTGCAAAATGTCCCCGAGCATGTATGGAGGGTCAAGAAGGACAAAAAAGAATTATTCTCGTACCCGCAGATAAGTAGATAAGCGGTATCACATAACGTCCGGTTGCACCTCTATCGTTGAGTCAAATGTGAATTTATAATAACGTGGTTCAAAAAAAAAATTGAATTATGCATCATGTTAAAATTACAATTTACTTGTAAAATGACTAGTACCAAGTGTAACATTTGCGACGAACCGTTCAATTTGTCAACCCGAAGACAAATTATTTGCCCACACGATATATGCAAACAAATCGCTTGCAGAGGCTGTTACGAGACGTTTCTTTGCCAAGACCATATCACCGTTCCAAAATGCATGCACTGCAACACAGAGTTTACCCATTCACAGATTCAAAAGATTGGTTTAACAAAATCATTTCTGAAAACTGATTTTGCCAAACATCAACAAAATGTGTTGTTTGCTCAGGAACAAGCCATGCTTCCTGCTGCCCAAAGTGCGGTTGCTCGTGACCGATTGATCAAAGAGGTTGACAATAAGATAAAAAGCATTGAAACACAAATACGAGAATTGACAAAGGAAAAACATCAGCTGTTGACAACAAAAAGAAACTTACAAGAGAGTGAACCAGAACCATCCGGAGAACAACACTTTGTGCATAGATGTAGTCACAAAGAGTGCAACGGGTTTGTATCTTCTGCATGGAAATGTGCAACATGCGACCAATATACTTGTTCAAACTGCATGGAACCCAAAACCTGCCGTGACGACGCTGATCATGTGTGCAATCCAGAGACGGTTGCCTCCATTGCGTTCTTAAAGACAACCACCAAACCTTGCCCCAACTGCAAGGTTCTTGTTCACAAAACTGAAGGTTGTGATCAAATGTTTTGCACACAATGCAAGAAGCTTTGGTCTTGGAAAACCGGAAAATTTGAAACGCGTGGACATAATCCACATTATTTGCAGTGGATGCGTGAGATGAACCCGCATGGTATTCCACGTGAACCAGGAGACGTCTTGTGTGGTCGTGAAATCACCGGACCATTCTTGACGGAGTTGCACCGGCAAATAAAAACCTATTGTTTACAACACTCGGTCAACAATAGGAGTTGTTTTGAAACCATTTTCATGTGGGTTTCATCTGTTCCTCATTTGCGGTTTCACGAATTAGAACGATTCAACATTGACCGCAACCGACTGAACTTGAATGCTCGCAAAGCGTATGTTTCAAACTCAATCACACTTCAAAAATTCAAACAAATCAGCTTGCGAAATTATACTCATGCGCTAAAAAATGAAAACATAACCCAAATTTTGCAGGCCGTCATACAGTCCACCGCTGACATTGCTTTCAGATTTCAACACGAGCTGCAAAACAACCCAAGTATTCAACCGAACAATTTTGCATTGGAAATATTCAATCTCAAAAATTATGCCAACCAAGAACTCCTTGCAATTTATGTTGAATACTCCACTTTACAACGGTTCTTCTTCACAAACAACCAGTTCACACTGCAGAAGTGTAAATTCCCAATCACCTGCAATTTTGAGGAGCACATGACAAGAAGTTCACATCAACATCACCATTTTAGGTGAAAATGTATCGCATTACATAGTGTGTGTTGTGTTTATTGTGTTAAATAATAAAAATAAATATATTTTTTATCTTCAAATGCATAATAACATCAACATCACATTTTCCACTTGTTGGTACACTTTAAAAGCAAAATTTGGGTTTAATAATTATGACGTATGGATAAAAAAACTACTATCAAATGTGAAATGCTTCAATTTGGTAATTTACACGGATGAAGAAGGTGAAGCTTTGTGCAAATTTACCACATATGCTGCATCCAACCACCGAATTCGGGTAATTATCAAACCATTTGAATCTTTGCACAACTACAAATTGAAAAACACTTGGATCCAAAACCATGTGAATAACAGCATTAGACACTGGGTTGACTGGCGGGTTAATGCGTTGTGGTCGGAAAAAGTACACTTTGTTGAAGAAACCGTGAACCGTAAATACTTTGATACCGATTACTATGGATGGTGCGATATTGGATACTTCAGAAGTGGGCCTGATCACATTGACTCAACCATGTTGGAAAGATGGCCCAACCCTGAAAAAATAAAGGAACTCAATCCTGAAAAAATTTATTACGCATCCGTGAACTACAACCCAACACAAATTAAAAATTGCATTCAAATTGTTAATTCCCAAAAATTGTTGGATCCTCGTATAAATTACATAGCTGGTGGGTTTTTCATATTGCACAAATCTAATGCTGAATGGTGGAAAACCGCCTACCAATCCCAATTGTTAAACCAATTTTCTCTTGGTTACGTTGTAAAGGACGACCAACAAATCATAACAAATTGCGTGTATTCAAAAGACATGCACTCTAAATTCAAAATTTGCACCGAGAAAACCCCTGGAATGTTGAGAGAAATGAACTGGTTTTTGTTTCAGTTCATTCTTTTATAAGCGGTCAAATTGATTCAACTCAACCACTGCCAATATATATTGTTATTGCACGGTAGAATTTATTTTTCTTGTACGGAGGGATGAGACTGTGTTAATTCCATAGAATAACTGGTACTAAAGGACTCAATATCAAAATCCACATTTTCAAATATTTCAATGTGCTCTCTCTCATAAAACATGTCTGTAAATATGTTTTTTGTTTCTTCAATGCTGTTACGCCGTTTTGGATCCGGATGAATGTTTGTTAACAACAATTCCAGAAACCTTCCCACAAAATGATGCGCCCTGAAAACGCCATTTGAGGCAAATGCAATCAACTGTATAAAAGAAATGCTCAATGAATAACTGTCCCACGTTTTAGCCCCCACGAGCAGTTCGGAACGCACCACTTCCCGGGGTTGTCCTGCATAATGTTGATATTGTTGAATACACGCTTTCAAAAACTGTTTTTGAAACTCGGTTGAAAAGAAGTGCAGTGCGTTATTCCCATAAACATACTTTTCACAAATCATTTTTATTTCTGGGAGTGTGAGCACTCCAGAGTTTGAAACATTTTGCACATAGTTAATGATGTGAGCTTCTATAGGCCAACTGTAATATTCGGGACTGAATTTGTAAAACGTTTTTATCCAAAAGGATTCAGTGGGATTTTGTTCAATTAAAAATGAGAGACCAAAGTCTATTATCACCGGAGTCTCTGTCTTCAAATTGACCAAAATGTTTTGCAACTTTATGTCATAATGCACAATACCATTTTCAACCAATTTTTGTATTGACTCAATCAAATATGCATATGATTCAAACATAAATGTAAATATTTTTTTGTTTTTCTTCATTGTTCGTGTTATGTATTCGTAAAAATAGAGACTATCAATGTAAGGCATTTTCATCATCATATATTCGTTTTGCTCATCATAAATATTGCACGTATCCAGTTGATCTTGCAAGTTTTTTTTCATCACTTTCCCAAATTTTGCGCTGCAGGTTTCCACAACTGGTACAAAATTGACCGCATAATTCAAAATTTTTTTTATTAGCTCACCCATTTTTACTTCATTCATTGCACTTTCATCTTTTACCACGAGTTTTGTGGCATATTTTCCTTTTTTCATGATATTCCCATTGCAATACACTCCCGGATGAAACAAACATCCATAAGCCCCTTGATTTATCAACTCTGTCATAGCACGTTTACTTTACTCTCTCATTTTATTCTTCCATATTTTCTTCCTAAAATGTGGGTCTGGGAGAAAAAAAAAGTGTAAATCATTTTATTTAATTCTCTCGTAGTCATGATGGTGTGGAAGAAGTTTGTAGTATGGCCTTACGTGTGTGAATGAAATACCTGTTTTTGTAAGTCTTTTTCAATTTCATTATAATTTTTGAAGTATCTGCATCATAAATCTGTATCAAATTTTTTATTTCTGTTTTGAACCATTCCTCGGTGGAGTGTGTTTGGCAAAAGTTGACAAACCCTTGGGCTGGTGGTAACGATTCACTGATAAATCTCTCAGTATGAGTGTCAATCATCTTGAGAAATGAAGAGCCAATGTGTATGTATTTTTCCCGTTGGCATGGCTGTTTTTTTTCTTTTTTTGATTTGGTGCGAAAGTAAAAACGCCCGCCCTTGTACATTTTGTCAATAACATTTCCTTTGTATCCCAAGCTTTCTAGACGGGTTGTTTCAGCCATGATTAGCGCGTGATTGTTGTTTATCCATTGAGTCCACCTTTCATTGTAAACCTTCAATGGTTCTGTCTTATTAGATTCTGCAAAACAAGTCAACAGTTTAGTCAAACATTCTGAAAATTCAAAACGAAAAGTCATGGTTGGTTCAAGTTACTACGTCTATTTTACATCATTTTTTATTTTCAATTTTTTTTTCATTGTTTCAATTATTTTTTTTCACTAGTTACTTGGGGATTTGAATTCAAACATTCAAATAAAAGAGAGAAAGACCAATCCATGTTGTTCAAGTCAAGTACTCTGCCAAAGTCATCTATCAATGTAATTCGCAGTCGCTGTATATCAACTGGACCAAAATAGTCACGACTATATGTCAATGATGTTGCTAACGACTCTGCTGCGGTTATTCCATATGCACCATACGTATTCAACTGGTGCTTGATGTTCAAACGGGCAATCACATTTGGCGACAAGGTTGACGATGCGAATGAAGAAACATAATAATTATTTACATTGTTATTGTAATCATCAATACACATAAACACGTACAGAGGTCCTGTTATCAAACACACCCCTTCTGATACGGCAGATTGAGGCAATGTTGAGGTTCCATTCCCTCTCATTTCATAGACTGCCGACCGATATCCCAACGACCACCCCAAAAAATAAGGCAAGCCACGAACATCATTCTGAAAAGAAGAATATTCTGAAGCTGAACTCGCTGTTCGGTCTATACTGCCAACGACATTAAACGCAATTTTTATTGCACCATAGTACTTGTTTGTTTGTTGTGATGATGAATTGCATGAAAATATGCTTCTACCGCTGGTTTGGTCAACCACAAACGTCATCCCCGTTTGTTTGACCAATTGCGTACCAGACAATAAGGCATTGATTGTGTTTTCTATTACAGATCCCCCTCCCATTTGAAACGAAGTGCGATAATTACCATCTGGAATCATGAGCGTATACTGGCTATCAAATACCGGTTCTTGAGATAATGGCCTGGGTTGACTTTCCCATTGAAACAGCATGCAATTATTTTCATGTTGTTGACTTACTGCATAATATGTTAATGGCAACT
>Ga0194129_10003721_pt1 | contig 20984 bp, 15 predicted proteins | sample TA2KigCa35mmetaG_FD_150862 | JGI IMG/M metagenome (GOLD analysis project Ga0194129, IMG submission 150862) | Freshwater microbial communities from Lake Tanganyika, Tanzania - TA2015038 Kigoma Deep Cast 35m | ecosystem: Environmental > Aquatic > Freshwater > Lake | place: Tanzania: Lake...
TTATTTGCCTTATTGTCGGATGTGTCTCATGTGTTGCCTGCTGGCCCTTATCACGCTGAGCTCTGGAGAAATCTATGTCTGCCCTTGACCGCGGAATTCGTGTTAACTCACAAAGCACCGAGATCCTGTTAAACAACAGGCTCTTTGAAACCCCCCAGGGCTCGCTGCTCTTTACCACCCGGGTGTCGCCACCACTGGCAGGTGAGGTTGGAAAAACACACGCTTTGCTCCAGGGTGGTGATGGCAGCTACATTAAGGTAAACATCATCTATGGGCCCAATACTTTTCAATTCGAGGTAGCTGCAAATACAGGCAGTACCTCCATCTCGGGGCCAGTTTCGGTCTCCCCCGCTATCCCCTACAACCAAGAAGTTACTCTGGGGGCCGTCTACAACAGCAGCTCGGGGCTGCTCAGCAGCAGCGTTAGAGTGGTGGGGGGAACAATCCAAGCCAGTGATCAGGCCGCAGGAGGGCCTCCCACGCTCGCCTGGACAAACTCAGCCATCCGAACACTCCCCAGCCAGGCAGATTCCGCACTGTCAATAGGCCTGAGGCAGTTCAATGGCTTTGTGGGCAAGCTGGCCACCTACGACAAGGCCTTCGACCTTGCAAAGCCAGACTTCAACAACTACGTTAACAATCCGCTTATCTGGCCAGCCCAAGGCAGGCTGCACCTGCTAGACAGTACCCAGATTCTTGGGGTCTCCTCGGTAAACACCACGGTGCCCGAGACCCAGACCCTCACCTTTGGTAATGCCCTAGCTACGGGGCTAATTACCATCGGTGGTATAGAGGTTTTGGTAGAACGGGGCGACTCTGGCCCAGTGGTGGCCGAAAAGGTACAGGCCAAGCTGGTTGCCGACAATCTGTACAAGGTACAGGCGGAAAAGCAAAAGCTTACGTTCGAGCCGCTGTCTGGCTCAACAGTGACACCTGGTTCTATTTCGGTGGACGGTGTAACGGTATCGCTTACGAACGTTAACGACCGGGCTGTAATTGCAACCGACGTTGAAACCGCTCTTAAGGCTGCTTACGCTGAAACGAACTCCACAGCGCCTCAAAAGCTGCGCATTGTGCAAAAGAATGCGGACCATACGGTAACTATTACCTTTGCGGAGTCCGAAAAGGATGCTTCTCTTATATCGGTAAGTAGCAATCCATCTGCTGTTGCCGTGTCAGTAGACACCGTGCTGCCCTATAGCGCTAGCGCTCTTGGTAGAACCGTCGCGCGTGATGGGAATAAGCTTCTAATCACCTTTAACCGCTACGACGAAAATATTGAGGACTTTGCAACCAATTCCGGGTATGCGAAATTCCTCGTGAATACGGGGTCTACGGGCGTTACGGTGTCATCCCAGGAATCGACGCCCCACATTCCGTCGGCGTTCACCTTCAAAGAGCTGCCGCAGGGCAAGGTGCAAAAAATTTCCATCGTGACACACGCGGGGGGCACTGCTGCAGGTGATGACTCTAAGGTTTCGATTACTAACGCGTTTACCAATGACAGAACCGCAACGGCTGTGCATGTCACAGTAGATGCTAACGCATCCGACTCGAAAATTAAGCTGGCGGAACTGGTCGCACTAAAGCTAAATGAGGCTGCTGCAGCCACTCAAACTGATGGCGGTCAGGTTTATCCCTCGAAAATCAAGGGGGCTGTTGTAGATCCCACCAACGCCGAAGCAGTCTTAGTCACGTTTCATCCGGGTGCTGGCCAACAGGCCCATGTGGTGTTCTTTGCAGGTGCGGCGAGTCCTGCCAATGCCAATATCGCCACCGTGTCTAACTTTGCCCAGGGAGCCCGGGGCGAGATTCAATCGGTTAGCTTTGCGAACGGCACGGGAAGTTTTGTTATAGATGACCAGCCCGTCACATTCACTGGAACAACCGCCAGCCAGGCAGCCCTTGAGGCAAGGACGGCCTTAGAGAAGAAGAACGTTGTGGCGGAGGTGAAGACGCTCACGTTTAGTGATCCAAACCCTGCGCTTACCGGAAGCCCCAAAGTCATTGTTTTCGGTCATGAGATTCCTGTCGTGACTGGCGCGAATGCTGTGGCTATCGCTACCGCGGTTAAGCAGTATTTTTCAAACGGCAGTGCAATTAGCAGTCTTAGCAACCCGGTCGACAAAAAGATACTAGCGGCCAGCCCTTTTTCGGATGTTTCCTTCACCGGAAATACCGTTACCTTCACCTATAAAACAACGGTTGCCCACCCTGACGATAAGTCGCTTTGGAGTGATAACGGCGGTGTTACTGCAACGGTTGCCCAGACCACTGCGTTTAATGGCAATACCTATTCCACGGGGGCAGTTCAGACCCTAAACCTTAAGACCCTTGATCCGGGCGCGAGTACCTTAGAGTTCAAGGCAGCGAATGCGGGAGCGCCGCTCACCTCTGGTCCAATTTCACTGACCGGTGGCCCATTTACCGCAAATGAAGTGGCCCTGCAGGTGGCCGGTGCGCTGCAGGCACAAATCGGGCAAAGTGCGGGGACAAGCCTGGGCAATCTCCTCTCAGCCGTCGTTCCCGACGGTGATTCCATTCACTTCTACTTTAAAAACTCTGTGCGTCAGCCCTCCTCGGATCAGACTATTAAGGCATTCGGGGTTGGCTCTTCCACTACCTTTACGGGCATTCAAGGATTCGACGCTACTTCAGGGCTGGCAACACTATTGCCTATTAGCGGCACTGCGGGTTACCCTGCCACCACCACGCAGTTTTACAATGCCGAAGGTCGGCACAAGCTATCGGTAAACGGCGATGTCCTGCGAATTGAGTTCTCCCCCTCTGAGGGCGATGTCAAGCCGGTACTTGTGAACACTACTGGGTCTTCAGTGAAAGCCGCTGTCTCCACCCTACGGCCAGCCCATGAGGAACCTCAAACCGTGTCTATTGGTTATTCGGGCGGCGGGGGTAACGGAACATCCGCCAACGTTCTATACACACAGCTAAAGACGGCCGGATCTGCAACCAGCGAAACAAAGAGCCTTGAGGTCAACGTCTTTATCGACCGTAGCAAGGCGGTAGCAGGCGCGAACGATTTTGGTCCAGGGGTTGAATCGGTGAGCTTTACCCTTACCTACAATCCTGTACTGATGAGTGACGCAGACCCGACTGTGGTCATTCCCTCTGGCACCTCCGGATCTTCGGTTTTTAACATTAACCGGGCGGCAGGTGAGATCACCTTTAGCCTAACGCGTAACGAGTCATTTGCCGACTTAAGTAAGCCAATTGCAACCGTTACGTTTAACCAGAAAAAGGTTGCCAATTCCTTTGCCAAGGCCATCGATTTCGGATTCAAGCGCGTCGACATAGATGGCATTAGCTTCACAGGTAACAGCTTTAACACGGAATTCTCATCTCGCGTGCAAGTAGACCGTTGGGATATCGAATCAACCCTCGTCAATGCCTTGAACACTGCCCTGCCGGTAGCCGGCCAGGTGGTGGCATTCTATGGCAATCCCAGCCCTGTCCAAGGCCAACAGCTTAGCCTTAAGTTCCAAACAATTTCCGACCCGGCCAATGCCCGTGTAAGCACCTCGGCCAGCAAAGTGGTTACTCTCAGTGTTGATTCCAATGCCTCGACCACCAACACCGCCTCTTTTACGATTACCCTGCCGTCTAATGTCACCGCGGCCAGTTTTACACCAGCCCAGGGCGTAACCGCAACCTCCACCAAGGCGGGGCGTTCTCTCGAGGTAACCGTCTCAAACGCTGGCGGTAAGCCCCAAGGGAGCTCTCTGGGAACCATAACTGCCGAGGTGCAGCAGGCAACCAACCTTACGCACGAGTTTGGCTTTGCGCCTGGGTCTGTGCGGGTTAATACGGTTGCCCCGGCACCGGGGGGCGACGGGCAGCCCGTCTATCTGGGGTTCACTATTACCAACTCCCAGGGAAAATGGCAGGCGTCCGATATGCCTCTGGGCAGCTTTAACAAAGTGGCTTTCCCCACAGCGGCGGTTCCAGCCTTAGATAAGATCATTACCGCTGCAGATGCCTTGGATATTCTCAGGCTGTCTGCCGGCTTTGAGCCAAACTGGATTTCAGACGCTACGCGTCCGGCTTTTTACGTTGCTGCCGATATCGACGGCAGTGGCAACATTACCGCGGCAGATGCATTGGCTGCTCTGCGCATTGCCGCTGGTGTTAGTACCAATGCAACACCGGGTTGGAAGTTTATTGATGCCGCAACCCAGGGCCTTGGTGTTTCCAACGCACGCCCTGCCAGTCTGAATCAAAACATGCCGGTATCAGGTACCGCCGCACCCCAAAAAATTGACAGCTCCACCAACTCAGACTTCCAGGTAAAAGCGGTTTTTGTCGGTAACGTAACCCAGCCTGTACCCAATGAGTACCCTGTGAGCTAGTTGCGCTGCCGAGCATATTTGAAGGGCTGATTACGCACCCGAGCGTAGTCACCAGAGTCATAGTAAGCTCTTTTTCGACTTATCATGGGGTTTCGTTCTGCCTGAGTCGACACGTTCCTAAGGAGCATTCGCCGTGATTCTGGTTGCAAGCTACAGCCCTACCGCAACAGGTACCATCGTTACCCTAAGGCTCGATGCCGCCCGTTTTCCCAACGGGTTTGATGCCTTCGACATTAGCCTGCGCTTTGACCCCACCAAGGTACGGCTCGAGCCGCCTACGGCAGCCAGCTATGCGGGCGAGTTCACCATCCCGAATAATTCTCAGATCACGGCCGGAGTCGCACGCGCGTCCTCCGTTAATTTTGAGGGAAGGCTCTCGGCGCAAAACCCAATTGCCACCCTAAACTTTACCAACGTGGTGCCCGCAAGCTTCTCGTTTGAAGTTACCCAACTCAACGTCGGAACCGTTACCTATGTCTCCCCTGCTTCGGCAATCACATTAAACAGCAACGGAACGTCTTCACAGTTAGGGGCCGAACCCGGAACCGGCCAGCCCCCACCAGACAACACCGACCCAACGGGAGGCAGTACAGCCCCTCCGAGGCCTCCGGTCACAGACGCCACAGTCAAACCTGTAGCCCTGGCAGATGCTGACAAATTGGGCTTGGCCGAACTATTGGCCTTCTTTCCTCAGATTACGAGCCCCCTTCCCATCAGCCAGCGCTCTCTGGTGAGCCATACCCTGCTAGGGAATGAATATGACCAGGGGCAAAATCACCTAAAACTGCTGCCCAAGAACCAAAGTATTAGCTCGAGTCTCAGTGAAGATGCCTTCTTTATCGGATTCACCCTGCCCGCCAATACCGGGCTGGATATCTTTGGTCCGTCTACCATACAGACACCCGCGGCATCGCGGGCCTACTACAACGGACTAGTCGATCTTGCGCTACCGGGTAATGGTAGCTACGCGCAGTTCTTGAAAACAGCCATACTCACCGTTACCGAGTCTCCTGGTACGGCAAACTGGCCGACGAAGCTAGTAACCATCGAGGGCAACGCAGGGGGCGAACCTGTATCGATTAATGGCCGTGTTGCCGCCAGAGAGCTAGTGGTGTTAAACCTGTTTGCTGCGGGTAACCTTCCAGAGGTGCGAGTCAACCATACCAGCCACGTGCTGGTCGTTGGAAACGGTCGCGTGAAGGCCGAAGGAACCGAAGCCATTGCTCTCGTTGGCGACGCAGGCAACCAGATACTGGTGGGAGGCGTTGCCAACGACTACCTTGCGGGCGGCGGTGGCGCCGATATTTTAATTGGCGGGCCAGGCTCCGACATCTTTCATATCAATGCCATGGGCCATCTCACTATCTTCGACTTTACCCCTGCAGACCGTATCTGGTTTACCATGCCTGGGGTGAAAAGTCTTGCCGAGCTCGCCAATAAATTTACCTTGGGTGAGGTCTTACCCTCTGGCCTGCGTTTTTTCTTTGGGCCGGATATGTCCGTGACGCTTACCGGCCTAAAAGCTAACTTCCCGTTTTCTGACACCATGTTTATCTTTCAGTAGGGCGCAGGTCTTGCATCCATCCGCAACCCAGAATATTCAGCTCTTCTACCAAACCTACTATTTAGCATCTGTCCAAGCCCAGCCTCGAATCCTCGAAATCGGCTCACTCGATGTAAATGGTAGTCTTCGTCAGCATGCACCAGCGCAGGCGCGCTACTGTGGGGCCGACTTCAGCCATGGCCCGGGGGTAGACCTGGTACTGTCAGACGCGTACGCCCTGCCACTTGAGACAGATTCGTTCGACTTTATCGTCACCAGTTCCTGCTTTGAGCATGCCCAGTTTTTTTGGGTAACCTTTTTGGAAGTCGCCCGTGTGCTGCGGCCTGGCGGCCTTTTCTACCTAAACGCGCCCTCAAGCGGTGGCTATCATTGCTATCCGGTAGACTGCTGGCGGTTCTACCCCGATGCCGGGGTTGCGCTCCAAAATTGGGCCAGAAAGCAAGGGCTCGACATAACACTTTTAGAGTCTTTTGTTCACCACGGCGGTGACTGGCAAGACTTTGTTGGCGTGTTTTTTAAGGGTGGGGCATCACTGCAGCCCCCTTCTGCACGAATGCTCGATTCAAAAACCGACTTCGAAAACGGCCTGTTGCCTCTCCAGAGCCAAAATAAAATTAACCTGCAAGAGTTCACACAAGACCAGCGAAGAATCAACGGGCTTCAGCAAGCGCTTGGCGCGCAAGAGGCCAACTGCAAGGGGCAATAGCCCTGCGGTTTTTCGCTCTAACAGACGGGCAAGCCCTTTATAATCAGGCCTTCGGTCAGCCCTTCACACCTGAATGTTCATGAATATTGCTATGCACTTATCAACCTCCACGACCCGCAGACAACAGGGGAATTTCAATTTTTCAAGGGTGCTTGGTACGCTCGGTGCGCTTACACTCGCCCTTATGCTAACGGCCTGTGGCTCTGATGTCTCTCTAGATGCGTCTTCACCGCAAGAGTTAGCCCTGCAAAGGGCCGCAAGGGCGACGCAGGCAGATGCCAGCGCTCTCACCAATGCCCAGGCCCGATCGTTTGCCCAGGTTGCCGTAGGCACACGCAACACCACCGCCAGCACAACAGCTAGCCAGCCACTTCGCGCCGATGAACTCTTCGACTGGGCCGAACGCAACTTCCCCACCCTTTTCCCTGCTGGCCAGACCACCCAGAGCTGGGACGCCTATCTCTATCGGTTTTATCCCGCGTCCCAAGAAAACCCCTCGGGCGTCTATCTCGGCGTATCTAATGGCCGAGTCTTCCTGCTGGGCGATTCACTAACAAACGGCCAGATCGCTGACGTTGGCGCAATCGACGACTTCTTAGGGCCCGTCAGGGGGCCGTTAACGATAAACGATATTCTTGCCGACCGGGTCAGCTTTGGTCTGCCCGCTATTTTCCGTCTTGCAGGCAATAACTTCGATACCCAGAAATTTGATATTGGCGTGGCCCAAGGCCGGTGCGTCAACCTCACCCAGGTTGCCAGTTCCGTTTCAAACATTTTCGTAAGCTGTACCCCACTGGCCACCGGCCCCTTGCGACTCCAGGTCAAGGGCAGCACTGGGCAGGTGCTGTTTGAAAAGTCTTTTGTGGTTCCGTCGCCAAGGGTGCTGATGCAGACCAACCTGGGAGCGCTCACCATGGAACTACTCCCCGAGGCCGCGCCGATTAGCGTTATTAACTTCCTTTCCTACGTGCATGCCAGCTTCTACAACGGCACCGTATTTCATCGTCTCGAGCAGAACTTCGTACTCCAGGGTGGGCTGTACAACGCCAAGCTGCAGCCGCGAGGCACTCCGGGAGATCCAATTTCACTAGAGTCAAGTAACGGCCTGAAGAATCTCAAAGGCACCATCGCAATGGCAAGAACCACCGAGCCCAACTCGGCAACTAGCCAGTTTTACTTCAACCTACAAGATAATCCAGGACTCGACTTTGTAAGCAATGCCAACCCAGGCTATGCGGTGTTTGGGCGCATTATTGAAGGGGCGTTTCTTCTCGACCTATTCAATGCCATCGAAAGTGGGCCGAACTCAGGCTTTCCCTCAGTGCCGAGCTTTCCCCTCGCTATTGAGTTTACCGCGCAGATTCAATAGCTAGCGAAGCGATTCCACCCATTGCATCTGTTTCGGAATGCAGATCGACTCAAGGTCATAGTTCTGTACGACGCGGTCTCGTGCCACCGTGCCAAACTGGGCGCGCTCCTCTGTATTGGCCAGTAGCCTGGCTACTGCCTGCGCTATCTCTTCTGGGGAAAAAAAATCTACCAAGAGGCCATTTTCTGCATCTGTAATCACCTCTTGCACGGGTGGGGTTCGACTACCCACAATCGCACAGCCTAGGCTCATTGCCTCTAAGAGACTCCAACTCAGAACAAATGGATAGGTTAGGTACACGTGCACTGTTGAAAGCCTGATCAGCAGAACAAATCGTTCGTAGTCCAAATGCCCAAAAAAGGTAACCCGCTTCCAGTCCTCATCAGAAATCTGAGACCGAACCTCCTGGATAAATATGTTCTTCCATGTGCCTGAGGCAGGAGCGCTTCCATAGCTAACCCCATCTGCGCCGACAATAAACACTGCTGCCCGCGGATTTTCACGAAGAATCCTGGGTAGCGCCCGCATGAAAGAATGGTAGCCACGGTAGGGCTCGAGGTTCCGATTCACAAAGGTCACCACAGGCCGGTCCGGATCAATGGCTAGGCCCAAGGCCTGGCCAGCAGCAGGCAGAAACGCTGGCCTTGGTTCGGGTTTCAGTTGCCTGGTGTTAATCCCGTCGTGAACCACCGTGATCTTTGACCGAAACGGTTCCGGAAATGTACTGGCCTGCCACTGGGTGGGCGATAGGGCCGCATCAGCAACCTGAAAGTGCATTTCGTTATTGAGATTTTTTAACCGCAGTCGACAGACCTCGGATAAGTCTATAGTCGAAAACTCCGGGTCAAAGCCAACATCCGCCCCCGTAGGGTGATAAAAGAATTCGCAATATATGGCCAGCTTTGCCTCGGGCCAGACATCCTTTAAAAAGAGGCTCTCTCCCCAGCCGGGGTGGGCTACGATCAGGTCGGGCCTAAGCCCCTGACCGCGTAGCGCTACTGCCGCCCGAAATGCCGCTTCTGCGCGAATAATTTTGGTTTCAATATCAACCACCCAAGGATGTATGTTGGCAGTCGATCCCCGAGCGGGCATGTAGGGAATGACTCTCACCCCCATCCAGTCTATCGGCGGGGCGTCCTTAATGGTCAGGGCTAATACCTTATGGCCCCTCTTTACAAGGGCGGGTGCCAGGTGTTTGAACTGACCCGGAAAGTTTTGATGGACAAAAAGAATAACCATAGAAACAATCTTCGTTCTGGAATTAAGACAAGCGCTTGAGGTAAAGTGACTGGTAGTTGTTCGGGATTTTAGGAAAAAATCTCCCAACAGTGGCTCTCACTTCACAAAAAGGTTTTACCATGCAAACGCTATTTTCAGACATTGTTAGTAACATCTCCATGACAGGCAACCTTGTTCGGGTCGACTTCGCCACGCTCACACCTGCAGCAGCCCAGCCCGGGCAGCAGTCCCAGCTAGTACCTTCTACCAGCCATCAGCTCGTCATGCCGCTTGAGGGGTTTCTTCGCTTCGCGGGCATGCAAGAGCAGTTGGTAAAAAAACTAATTGCAGATGGCGTGATCAAGCAGGCCCCAGCCCCAGCCACCGACCCCAATACCGCAGGGGTAAGTAGCAATGCCCTGGCCGGTACCGGGCTAGTAAGCTAGCGCCTGTATGAACCTGCTGCCGGCAAGCAGGGGGCGACGAACCGCAGTTCAAGCAGCAGCCATCTTCGGTTTAAGGCGGCTACTGCCTGTTGGCCTTGCATTGCCCTCTTTGCAAGGGCTAGCAAAGGCTGCAAAAAGTAGCCCCAGGCTGGCACCAGCCTTCTCTCTGCCCCGGTATTCCGAGCAGCGGGGCGTCGGGCCGGTGCTTGCCCTCGAAAGTCTGCGTGGGCAATGGGTCTATCTCGATTTCTGGGCCTCATGGTGTATACCCTGTCGGTTGTCCTTTCCGTTTATGAACGAACTGCACCGCAGCCTTGGCCCTAAGGGCCTTACCGTGCTGGCCGTTGGGCTGGATAAGCAGATGCAGCGCATGTCCGACTTTTTAAAAGAAACCCCTGCCGATTTTTCAATAGTATGGAATCCAGACGGCCAGGTGGCTAAGCTCTATCAGGTAACAGCCATGCCCACCAGCTTTGTTATTTCGCCCAAAGGCATGGTTATGGAGGAGCATAAGGGGTTCAACCAGGCCGCGAGTGCGACCGTTTATCAGAGTCTGCGCCGGTATCTTGAGACCCCGCAGTAACACAAGCCTCCCAGGCAAACCCAAACACTCCAAACCCCTATAAACCATCCCAAGCCATCCCAAACCATCCCAAGCCATCCCAAGCCAGCCCATCACACATGCCCATTCGATCAGTTATTTTCTTTCTTTGTCTGGGCCTTGCCGGCTGCACAACCATTGTTCCTGTAGCGGCCTGGGATAAAGAGTACCTGGCCGAACCAGCCATGGCCCTTGACCCCGATCCGCTCGACCGCCGGTTCACCGAGCATGTCTACTTTAGCCGCGAGGCCTCTTCAGGGGGCGGCGGCTTTGGTGGCGGAGGCTGTGGATGCAACTAGCGCTGGAGCCTCCGGCCCAGGTTAGCACCGCGCCGGTGGTCTCAGAGGTTCGGGTCAGGCTGCTGCACTACCAAGAGACTCAGCAGGGCATCCCCCGCATTCGGGTGCAGGCCCCTTCGGTGGGCTTTGTGCTGGCTGTCAATGAAGAATGGTCTGCCCAGGGCTACCTGGTGTCTGATGCCATCTCGGGTGCCTCACCGGCCTATTACACCGAGCCCGCGGGGTTTACCGACCTCAAAGACCGGCGCAAGGCAACCGACCTGCGCCTTACCCGCCACTGGGCGCGCACCTCGCTTACTACTGGAATTGCCTATTCCACAGAAGAAGACTACGAATCGAAAACCGCTTCCGTTCTCTGGCAGCGGCTAAGCCCCGATCGTAACCGCAGCCTAGAGCTTGGCATCTCCGCCAGTCACGACACCATTAACCCGGTAACCGGGCTTGTGGAGAATGAAAAAAAGCGCGTCTACGATCTGCTCGTTAGTGTCGGTCAAGTAATTGGCCCCCAAGATCTGGTGCAGATGAGCCTAAGCCATTCACAGGGCCGTGGCTACTTTACCGACCCCTATAAGCGGCTCGACCTGCGCCCCTCAGCCAAGAACAGCAACGCGGTCACCCTGGCCTGGAACCACCATTTTGCGGAATCGGGCCGCAGCCATCGGCTCAGGCTCAGGGCCTATCAAGACAGCTATCGGGTTCGGTCGCTTACTGCCAGCTCAGAGCTGCACATTCCGCTACAGGCGGGCTGGGCGGTTACCCCATCCATTCGCCTCTATTCCCAGTCTGCGGCCTGGTTTTTTTCGGCGCCTGACCCCAGTCGCCCCGAGACCATTCGGCTGCCCGATGGCTATCGCCCAGGCCAAGACCCAATTAGCTTCGACCAGCGGCTCTCCCGATTCGGCGCGGTCACTCTGGGCCTAAAGCTTGAAAAGCGGCTCTCCGCCCGCAGCAGCGCCGACCTCAAGATAGAGGCCTATCGGCAGGCCAACCGCTGGTCGGTGCATGGCAGAAACACCCCAGGGCTGGCCGACTTTCAAGCCTGTTGGCTGCAGACAGGCTACACCTACCAGTTCTAGTCTTGTGTCGCACAACGGAATCCAGAGCTGTAAGTTCCGGGCCCTGGGCGGGCCCTGCGAGATTCTCGTTGTAGCAAACCCAGATGAGGCCGCCCCTTTTTTTGCGGCAGCCCGGCAAGAGCTCGCGCGCTTTGAGGCCACGTATTCCCGCTACCTGCCAGACAGCCTGATTAGCCGCATCAATGCCAGTGCGGGCAGTCAGTGGACTGATATCGACCCCGAGACCGAGTTTCTTTTTGGCGTGGCAGACTGGCTGTTTGAAAAAAGCCAGGGCCGCTTCGACCTCACCAGTGGCATCTTTAGAAGGGCATGGAAGTTTGGCTCTGCCGCCCAATCCCAATCTACCCAAGGCCCCTCCGCGACTTCGGCAGCCATAGTAAGCCTGCCCAGCCCAGAAGAGCTTGCCGCATTGGCAGCCCATGTAGGCTGGAATCGTATAGAACGAAGGGCCGGCCAGATAAGACTGCCCGACCCCCAAATGGAAATCGACCTCGGCGGCATCGGTAAGGAGTACGCGGCAGATCGGGTTGCCCGACTTTTGAAAGGCCAGAATGCCCTGGTGAATCTGGGTGGAGACCTGGTGGCCCTGGGCCGTAAGCCCGATGCCAGTCCCTGGCAGGCGGGCATTCAGCACCCCCGAAAAGAGAATACAATTCTGGCCAGTCTGGCAGTCACAGACAAAGCCCTGGCCACCTCGGGTGACTACCAGCGGGTGGTGGAAATTAACGGCCAGCGCTACAGCCATGTTCTAAATGCCACGACAGGCTGGCCTGTAGCCTACTGGCAGTCGGTAAGTGTGAGTGCGGCAAACTGCCTGCAGGCGGGCTGCCTAACCAGCCTAGCGATGGTACTCGAACAAGACGGGCTAAAGGTGCTACAAGATTCCGGCCAGGCCTTTTTGGCGGTAGACCCCTTGGGCAAGGTCGTGCAAGGCAGTAGCAGCAACGCCTAGATGCTATAGGCCCAGCCTGAAGAGGAGAGGCCAGTAAGATCAACCGATCCAACAATATCAATAGCCTGTGCAGCCAACACCGCAAGAGATGCCTTGGTCTGACTACCGGTTTGCAGCATCTGAACGAAACCCGACAGCATTCCTGCATCCGGTTCCTGCCCCACCACGTTACGGTAGACATGCCGGACAAAGTCATCGTTGCTATTAGACCCCGCAAGCTGCGAAACCAGATCGGAAGATGCGCCAATAGCCGCTAGCTGATCAATTGAAAGACCTTTTTCTAAAGCCGAAATCACCAGCCCCGAAAGCTGATGGTCTTTTAAAGAATCCACTCCCAACAGCGCTGTCATGAGCCGACTGGCCTGCCCTAGAAGGGAGTCAGGCGCAAAGTAAAAGGCCATAATCTGGTCTGGAAAGACCAGTCGGTCAATAGAATAGAGCTTATCAGCCATGCCCTTGTCTTTGCGGGTGACGGCAACATAGCCGCCACCGCGCTCAATTGAATAATTTTCTTTTGGCTGGGAGTAGCGCATGGAGTCTTCTCCCAGAAGACCGAAAATCGACCCTGATGCAGTTGCATCAGAAAACACCTGCGCCTCGAAGAGGTCTACACGCGCATTTGTAAACTGCAGAAACTCGGTGTTAACGAGCTGCACCCTATCGGCATAAGGACTAGCAGCAGAAACAGTGTCGATATAAACAAAGTCGCCCTCAACCACAATCTGAAAACTCGGACGCCGCCCTTCCACATAAACGGTATCAATACCCCCGCGACCATCGATAAAATCCCAGCCACCCCCGGGGTAGATAAAGTCGTCGCCCTCGGTTCCAATAATTACTTCAAGTGTCGTATTGCGGTACTTACCGGGAATGACAGACATAGGGCACCCTTTTTGGAAATACAGGCATTAAGGACCAAGGCCTAGGAACCTTGCACCGCATGCCCACGACCCACACTTCTAAGCTAAGCGTGTGGCCTACACATACCACAGGCCTTGTTCGGCGACACCAACCACATCAACCCTTAGAAGATTGAACTCGACATCAGCCGCAAGCAGCAGCAATGACTCCTGGGTATACGTGCGGCTATCCAGCAAGTCCTTAAAAATGCTATGCAGGTCTTCCGGTGCCGGTATACCCACCACATTCTGAAAAACAGTATGCACAAAATCCGAATGAGAGCGGGTCTTGGCAAGCCCCAGAAACTCTGCCGATGCCAGCCATTTGCTTGCAACCTGCAGGCTTGAGAGCCCTTGCGCATAATCACTAAGCACCCTTCCTACTAAAGGTAGGTCGGCCAGTGACGAGGGGCCAAAGGCAGCGCCCACAAGCTTTGCGGTCTTGACAGGTAGGCTATTAAGACTATCGGCCTCAGCACCAGCCAAGGCAAGCTTCTGATCAGAAAACCAGACATACTGAATACCCGTTAGCTGGTTGTTACCAAGTAGCCCATCCTTTGATTCCACAAAGTAACTGCCTGGCTTAATGGCCTTTTGAACATTAAAGCTTGACCGAGGGTGATCCAGAATAACGATATTCTGACCCCCGCCCCCTTCAACAAGGTCATTGCCGTCACCAGGTCGAAAGGCGTTGTTCTCTGAACTGCCAATAAGCACGTCGTCAAACCGGCTTCCAACAACCTCTTCTATGGAAGAAGAAAAATCCAGAAACATATTCTGAAACGCCAGGCCACCTTTTTTGTTAACCCCTACCGAAGAGAACGACCCTGGGCTTAGATTAATGAGGGCTGGCGCATTTAACGCAGAGGCATCAATGACATCGTAGCCACCAGAGTCTCTGATGGTGTGCATCGAACGACCATAAAGGTCGGAGAGCCCATACTGATTATTCTCCGAATTCAGCCCTGTAGAGGCTTTACCGTAAAGATGCTGCAAAGCCTGCAGATCGAAAGGCCCGAACCAAGACTGCCACTGATCTGACACCAGTGTGCGCTCTGACATCACTGTGAAGCCATTGTGATTCCACGCGTCAAGAAGCGCAGAGCGGCCTTCAGCAGGCTGGCCAATAGCAACCGGGTGCTCAAGCCCAAGCGCATGCCCAATCTCATGCAGCAGCACCTGCCAGCCTTCCTGACCGGGCTGTAAGACGTCAAGTGTCTCGACATCAAGCCAGACATCCCCGGCTCGGTCATCTGGCACGCTGCCTGGGATAAAGGCATAGCCCTTGGTCGCTGCCTGCTGATTCACCGAAAAACGAAGTTGACCGAAACTGGCTTGGGAATCCTCTACTTCCCTAAAGCTCAGCCCCGTTTCCACGGACAACCTATCAAAGATCCCGCTCACGGCCTGCTTATAGTGCTCTGGTGGAGTGACGAAACCTTGCCCGCCTTCTCCCCCGCCATACGCGGGTTCCGCCTGGGCAAAACTATATGTGAGGCTCACTGACTTGCCGATAGAACTTGCCCAGCCCTTAGAAGAGTCAGTAATGAGTGTCTTCTGCCCAATTGACTTCTTATCAATAAAATGGGAAACCGGAAAAATCTCGGGCTGCGATTGATTGCGGTTGTAGAACTTTATTTCCTCAACATTTGCGAGCACCGCACGATTACCGCCAATTAAAGAGACAACGACCGATGACGCATCGGGACTAACGTCTACCGTGACATCGCGCGATGTCCAATCGTAGAAAGACGCCCGGTCAAACCCGCCCTTACCATCAAAAAATGCATGAACCTCATCATTTCCACGCCAAAGATCAAGAAAGGCATGGTCAGCAGAGGCGGAACCCTCCACACGGGCGCCATGTTTAACCCCGTGAATATTTCGAATACCGACCAGCGTATCGCGACCGCCCCAAGGGTTGAGGGCGTATCCTGCCTCAAGATCAACAAAAAAAGACTGCCTGGCCTCCCAAAAGGCAAGCGATCCTCCGAACTGATGCCAAGCTTCATTGACACTGGTGTAGGTGTTGTTCCCGGGGCCAGCAACAATTACCCCATTGCCATGCGTGGTGACAGTGTCATTGCCACCCAGAGTGAAAATATGGGCCCATTGGGCATCTTTAGGATGAACATAGACGTCATCGCCTTCAGTCAGCCTAATCTCTGGAGTCATAACGCTACACCAGGCCTACCGTTCTGGTCGTAAAGTTTGCCAGGCTCGGAAACACGCTGGTTAGCTGGCTCTGTGGCATTCCCAGCCAGGTCATTAGGTCTGCAGCTACGGCATCTGATGGAATCTGGGGAACCCAGTAGCCCCTGCCGCCTGGGTCAGAGTCGTCTGTACCTTTTAGTATTAAACGCGGAAACTTCTCGCCATAAAGACGACCGCCTCTTACTGGGTTTCCCATGACCATCCAGTGATTTCCCCAGGCATGGTCTGAGCCAAAACCAGCAGCAGGGTCTAGGGTTCGCCCGAACTCAGACATTACCAACACAACCACATCGTTGCCCATACCCACCGCATTAACAGACTGGTCGAAGGCCACTAAGGCTCGACTCAATTCCCGAAGCTGGCGGTCTTGGTTTTGGTCGTTTTCGGTTACCTCGGTGTAGCGCTGGTTGGCGTGGCTATCGAAATTTCCCCACTGTATGGAGAACACCTGACGCGACGCACCCGCCGTCTTGTAAAAATGGGCAAGCCGGGCTGTTGCACGTAACGACCTGCCAATCTCGTTATCATCAAACGAGCCCACTGGCTCAGGAACCTTTTGCTCCATGGTCGCGAGCTCACGGCCATCAAGAAAAGTGCCCTTGAAGGTTCTCGCATACTCTGCCTCGGTAGGGTTACGCGACTGCAGCCTAGAGAGCGCCTCAAGCATCTGAGTCTGTGCATTGCTGTTATCAAGCAGATCAGCCCCAGCAAACCAGCGGCTGCTGTTCGTATTGGCTGACACAATGCGGCTGCGTCGCCCCATTACCACGGTAGCTGCCCCGTTCCGTCCTACGCCCACCAAAGGTGCTTTCATACCCTTGTCAGCCAGCGCCTCCATCGCCCGGCCACCCCATCCGCTGGGATCTTCGCCGCCCATCCACCCCTGCACATACTGCTCCTGCTCTGGATGCGAAAACAGAAACGGCGGAACAACCGCCCTTCCAGACAAGACATCGGCCACCGTCGTTGGGCGCACAAGTGGGCCAGTATTGACCACGAAGGCCAGCTTAGCCTGATTGAACAGAGGCATCAAAGGGGCCGATGCCGAGTTCAGACCAAGCTGATGGCCAAGGTGGCTGGCGGAAAAAGGCACCAGATTATCTTTTTTCAGGGCGATACTTTCGCGTGATTTACGATAATCGGTAAACGCCCCGTCCATAGGAACCAAAAGGTCGTTTCCGTCGTTCCCGCCCCTTAGAAAGACAACCACAACGGCCCTATAACCTGACACTGAGGCCAATGCTCCACCAAAGCTTTGCAGGCTAAGACCAGTGGCCAGACCAATGCCAGAGGCTGCTGCCCCCGCGCCTAGAAATCGCCTTCTATTCATTTCACCACCCCGTAGCTTGGTGAGAGCATCAAGAAAGCCAGCACACGCTCCACTCTGTCTGCAATCGAATTATTGGAATTCGCATCTTGCATTAAAGCAAGACCTTGGTGCATTAGGGCGGGCGGCATGGCGCCCCTAAAAAAGCGCTTACTGGCATCTACCATAAAGTGTTCATAAGACTGCTGCGCGGCCGCTAGCATCGCATCAACCTCACAGCCAGCCGCTCGAAAATTCACTAAGTTGCGTGTGAAGGGACGTGAAAAATAGGAGCGATCCTCGAAAGAGTTCCACGTAAGAAGCCTCTGCTCTGGGGCAAGCGTTAGAGACTCTGGAGCGCGGTGAAATGGCGACACATAACCAAAAACACTCGGGGGCGTTAACCGATCCTGGCCGAGGCCAATGGGATGACCCCCTGGCCTGTAATGACTGATCGCGGCCGAGCATGACATGGCGCGCAGGGTTCCAAGAGTAACAAACATTGGTTCTTTTATCCGGCCAGCAGAAGACCCGCCAGCCGGATCATCACCAGCACGCGCCTCAGGGTCCAACAAAATGGCCTTCACTACCTGCCCAAGATTTCCGCTAGTTTCCCGAAACACTTTAGACACGCGTGCAACATACTGAGGAGAAGGTTCGCTGGTTACAAGATGCTGGATCAGACGTTGCGATACAAAGGGACCTGCGTTAGGGTGTCCGACCAGAATGCCAAGCAGGGTTTCAAGGTCTTTCTCTGGGCTCTGACCCGCAGTAATGGCCTTACCTAAAACACGCTTCTCGGAATAATCATGGGCACGGCCGTCATCATGAGGGCGCATGGGAACACCATAATTGCCACCATTCGAATTGGGAAGATTTGGCATATAAACATGCTTCCAGCCAGAAAGCGCCTTTGTGGCGTCAACGACATCCCGCTGGGTATAGGTTTCAATGGACTGCCCCCTGGCGTTACGCATTAAAGTTCCGTCAGGGTTAAGAAGAACCAGGCCCACCGAAAAAAGCTGCATCAATTCGCGCGCATAGTTTTCGTTAGGTCTGCCAACGATATTCTGGTTGTTATTTAGAAACTCGCCCATTCCTGAATCAAGCGTTACGGCCTTTAGCAGGTCGGCATAAGGGGAGAAAGCGTGTCGCTGCAGCAAATTGAAGTAGACAGATTTTGCATAGTGTCCCCCGCCATTATTGGGAATGAAGTTAAAAAGCGCCCAAGACACGCGCTGCCTTAGCTGGTCATTTCCCGATAGCGAAATATCCATGAATCGGGATTGCACCCAGTTCATTGCCCGAATATCAGCTGCCCGGTCAATATTGTTGTAGTTAATAACGAAGGAAGGCGGATTCATTAACGAGGGAGCCATTGCAGTCTGTTGGTCTATCCATGCGGAGAAACCAAGACGGCGAACTTCCTCAACCGCTCTCTCGTTTGGACCCCACGATGCCTGCTCTAGAAACCTGGCCGCAGCGAAACCTCCAGGATCACGCGGACGGGGAGTGTCCAGCGAAACCTGGCCGGTAACAGAGACAAAGGGTTCCGAGGCGGATCCCGAGGACGCGCTGTGATCGGAGCCACAGCCGACAACAAGGCCGGAAATCAGAAGCGGGGCCCAGAGACCAAACCGAAACAGATTCACATCAAATCCCCTGAAAAAAAAGCAGTACCAAAAAAACGCTGGAAATATGCCGGAGGCTGGCGATCTAACGTACACTGACTCTATCAAAAAAATCGTTGGTTTTGTACATGAGAGTTATACAGTGTGTGGCAGGACAAGCCTGTCTAGGGTCTGCAAACAATCGGTCCTTGGAATACATAGTAGGGACTGAGGGTAACGACCTTATCTACCCGCGCGGCGGCTGGGACATCATTGATGGTCGAGAGGGAGTCGATACAGTGATGGTGGCGGGAACCACAGAGGATTTCCAGCTTGTCCAAGAAGGCGGGGTGGTGTACGTCGACTCGCTGTCCGCTGCCAGTGCCTATTCGGAACGTGTGCAGCTTCTAAATGTTGAGTTGGTCCAGTTCAACGACCAACTTGTCGATTTGCGCGGTTTCTCAAAAGAGTTTTTCGCGGCTCCCGGGCAGTCAGAGTTTTTTGATGGGGGGGTTGGTATTGATACCCTGATCTACAGCAGTCCGGCCAGCCAGCATAGTCTGCGTAAGGCGGGGGATTTCTATTTTGTTGAAGACCAGAAAACTGCTGGGGTACAAGATCGGCTGAAGCAGATCGAACGGATTCATTTTTCCGACCAAAAGTTAGCGCTTGATATCCAAGGAAATGCAGGCTCTGCCGCCCGGATTGTTGGGGCCCTTCTTGGCCCAGAGTTTGTTCAAAATCAAGTGATTATTGGCATTGCCCTGCAGGCCCTCGACGCAGGAATGCCAGAGCTCGATCTCGTACAGTTTGCCCGCACCACCGAGTTCTTTCATAACCTGGCTGGTTCTGATTCAGACGAAGCCCTCATTGGCCATGTCTTCAAGAACCTTACTGGACAATTAATTCCGCAAGATATCCTGCGCAGTTACCAAGCCATTCTTGAATCCTCCCCTAACCCTGGGGAGACACTAAACAGCCTGGTTGTCTCTGCTGCGTACTCAGACGTCAACGGCCAGCGGATAGGCCTCGTTGGCCTTAACGAGTCAGGACTGCTGTTTCTGTAGGCAACCAAAATTTGTTTGACCACCAAACCAGTATGTCCCTTATACTTGCAACATCCGAAACAAACAGACTGGTAATCCCGGCTAGAGCAGTAAACAGAATCGCTGCCGCGGCGGCGATTCATTAATCTGTGGGCGATTAATAAAAAAGGGGTTTACATGAGTGTAATAACAAGAATGTTTACCGACATTGGAGGCTGGAATTTTTACGATCCGGCTGATTAAGATGAATTTAATACTTCAACTGAGTCTTTTTTAGAGAAGAATATTTCTTACCGTGGCTGATACCATCTCCCCTCGTTTAGTCTGGATAGGTTCCTTCGGAACCACCTATGGGCTTTTTCTTGAGCCATCAACCTGGCCAGAGGCATCTACGTCTGCACAGACCTACGGAGCCCACCTAGTAAAGGTCGACACCACAGACGAGAATGTTCAAATTTTTTCTTCGTTGAACGATTTCTTCCGCATCAACGAGTCGTTGTTAGATCAGTCGCGCGCGCTGACGGCTGGCAATGCAGCGCACTTATGGATGGGTGGTTCTGACCAAGTAGTTGAGGGTCAGTGGCGCTGGTCGTTTGATAATTCGCCCATTTCCACTGTCCGCTCTGAGTGGGGCAGGGGTAGCCTTGGGGTTGAGCCTAACAACGCTAACGGTAATCAACATTACCTAGCTCTTGGGCTGGAAAACTGGCCCAGGGGGTTTGATACTGGTCGGGGCCTTGGTTCAGCGGGGCAATGGAACGATCTTGATGCCGAGCAAAAGCTTTTTTTTCTAGCCGAAAAAAGTGGGTCGGTTCCGCAGAGCTTTAATACCCAGGAAGATCAGTTTTTTGTCTCTCTCGTCTCGGATGCTGCGTTTTCCTTGGCTATACCCAGTAGTTCTGTCAGTCTTGAAAGACTGGAGAATAGCGCGGCATGGCAATTAACGTCTATCGAGTACGGCACAGACATCATCGCTGGATTCTCAAAGGTGCGTTTTACAGACAAAACGGCTGCCCTAGACTTTTCCGCAGACTCTCTTACCTATCAGGCCCTTAAATTTACAGCCGCGACTTTTGGAATGGCCAGTATCGATAGTGTCTTTCCAGTTGTACTTCAGGTTTTAGAATCTGGCAAAAGTCTGTCTCAGGCTATCGCGCTTGCTGTCAACTCGGGGGCCATCGAATCTACGGCCGCATCCAAATCTGTTTCTTGGGCATCTTTAATTTATTCTAATGTATACGGACAGCCCCCCTCTTCCCAGACAGAAGAAGAAATTATGGCAGCTATCAATAATCGCTCACTTAGTAAGGC
>Ga0194129_10003722_pt1 | contig 20982 bp, 14 predicted proteins | sample TA2KigCa35mmetaG_FD_150862 | JGI IMG/M metagenome (GOLD analysis project Ga0194129, IMG submission 150862) | Freshwater microbial communities from Lake Tanganyika, Tanzania - TA2015038 Kigoma Deep Cast 35m | ecosystem: Environmental > Aquatic > Freshwater > Lake | place: Tanzania: Lake...
GCGGCGCCTGCGGCCGAGAGCGGCCGCACCCCGCCGCCCGGCGCGACCTCCGACCGCTTCACCGCGGTCCGCACGTTCTGCGACCTGCTCGTCGAGCGCTGCCGCGACGACTACGGACCGAGGAAACTGCGGCTCTGGCCCAACGCGTACGACCTCGATCGGCGCGCCGTGCCGGCACCGGACCCGGCGCAGCCGTGGCCGGGGCAGATCGCTGGTCACGCGCCTTTCGGCTGCAACCTGCAGCAGCAGGCTCGCCTGCTGCGCCTGCTTTGGGCCATGACCGAGCTCACCGGCGACGTGAAGTATCGCGCCGCGGTGCAGGATGGCTTGCGCGACTATTTCGGCCACGCGGCCGATCCACGCACAGGTGCGTTCCCGTGGGGCACCCACTGCTCGTATGACGTCACGACCGACGCCCTCTTCTCGCGCGGCCGCGTGGCCGTGATCGAGGAGAAGCAGGCCGACATCCCGTGGGAAATCCTCCACGCCGTCGACGCCCGCGCCACGCTGCGCGCGATCGACCACATGCGGCTCAGCTACGACCGGGAGTTCACGACCTTCTTCCAGCACCGGCTCATCGACCAGGCGGAACCGCGCGTGCCTGCCTTTGCTTTTGGCACCGACGACGTGACCGGCAACCACCCCACGACGATGGCAATCGTGGTGCACCTGAAGGGGTGGGCGTTTGCCTACTCCATGACGAAGGATCCGAAGTACCTCGAGTGGATCAAACGCGCCGCGGCGATCACGCTGGGACCACTCGAGTCGGAAACGGGTCTGGTCACCGAGCTTGCCAACCTGCGCCGCCACCGGCACTGGCCCGACACGACCAACGAATGGGAACGCCGCTCCGTCATGATCAAGCACGGCGACCCGTACCTGTGGGGCTACGCGATGTTCAAGATCGCGGACCTGCTGCCGGCCGGCCAGTTCCCGGCGCTGGCGGCGTCCGGTGAGCAGCAACTCGCCCGGTGGCCCAAGGCGGCTTGGGACGCCAGCGCGCGCCGGTACTGGCAGAATTTTCCCATTTACCCGCCCGAGAACGCCAATGCAGCCGCGTTGAGTCGCGCGCAGCGTTCCACCACCCCGCGGCACGGTTCGTTCTGGGATGCCGTCCCGGGCCGGCAGGGTTACCAGCAGATGGTCACCGCGTACCTGGCCTACGCCAACGCCTACCGCCGCACTGGCAGCCCCGCCTACCTCGCGACCCTGGAACACCTGCACGAAGTCTACGTCGACGAGGCGACATTTCTCGAAACGGGAAAGCCCGAATATGCGCTGCCGCTGGCGATCTATGTGCAGGCGAACGCCGAGGCGCTGCAACGCAGCGGCGACGAGCGGTACCGGACCCGCGGCCGCCGCGCAGTCGAACTGGCGATGCGGGATTTCTGGCGCGATGGATTCTTTCTCGGCCAGCGCCGCTCCAGCATCATGTCGCACGGCCACGGGTCGGACGACCTGGCTGCCGCCATCCTGAAGTTCGACCTTATCGACCGCGGGCTCCCCTGCCCACTCGAGGACAGCTACCTCTACGACTGGGGCTACACGTATCCGTAAACCCCTCCCGGATCCGATCCCCCTGAAGATCCAGTTTCCTAGCAGCCGAAGCGCAGACCGCGTCTCACCCCACGACCTCCTGCCGGCAACGCTCGATGTAGTCCCGCGACCGGTTGACGGCCGCAGTGATCTCCGCGGCGGTCGGCAAAATCGGAATGCCGCGCGGCGTCGGGTGCATGAAAATTTCCACGAGGCCCGTGTAGCGGATATCCGCCAGCGCCTTGATGACCGGACGATAGTCGAGCCCGCCGCCGAAGCCCGGCAGCTGCTGCAGCTCGATCTCCTTGGACGCTTTTTTCGAGATGCCCGCCGAGTGTTCCTGGAAATACATGAAAGGAATCTGCTTCGCGCCCAGATCGCGGATTAACGCCGGGAGCTGCTCGATCCACGGGTGCAAGTGGTGCGGCGCGAGCGCGACCCCGAGGTGAGGTGAGCGGTTGAACTCCGCGAAATAGCGGAGCGAGTCCGGGTGCTGGAGCAGCGAGCTGCTGTGATTCTCGATCGCGATGGTGACGTTGTTAGCCTCGGCCGCCGCGGCGTGGGGCTTCATCCGCTCGATGAAACCCCGCATCGCTTCCTTGAGTTCGGAAACCGGCAGTCCCCTGGGCCCGCCGCTGCCGGTGACGATAATCCCGCCGCCGAAATTCTTCATCCACTTCATCTCGTCCCCGAGCCCGGTGGGACCGAGTGGGTAGCGCGTGCTCACGCCGAGCTTCACGCGATGTTTCGCCAGCAACGCCTTGAACGCGGCGTCACCCATCTCGGTGATTTGCTCGCGTTGATTCCCGTGCACCCGGCACCAGATGTCGATCGACTCGCAGCCTGCTTTCGCGACCTCGGGCAGGATCACGTCGAGTGGCATTTCGCCATACAGCGCGGAGGCGAGCACGTAGCGCAGGCGAAACGGATCGCGCGATGCGGCGCACCCGATCACGGGGGCCGCGGCCGCCACGGCGAGCGAGCGGAGAAACTGACGGCGGGGTAGCATGAGGGGGACGGAGGGCGCGCCGGGCTAGCGCATCGGGTGTGAATGTGATCCCATTCCCCGCGCCGCTTCGAGCATTTTGATCCATGGCCCGAGGTAGTGGCCGTTGTCGCGGTAGGTGCGGCCCGAAACCAAGTTGCCGTCGATCACGCAGGCCTCGTCCACAAATGTGCCGCCGCACACCTCGAGATCGAATTTGCACTTGGCGACGGTCGCCATGCGCCGGCCTTTCACGCAGCCGGCGTAAGCCGGGATCTCGACGCCGTGGCAGACCGAGGCGATGGGCTTGTTCGTCGCGAAGAAATATTTCGTGATCCGCACGAGGTCGGGATCGTAGCGGATGTATTCCGGCGCGCGCCCGCCGGAGAACATGATGCCGAGATACTCCTCCTCCTTCACCTCGGAGAAGGGCACGTCGACGTCGATGGTGTAGCCTTCCCATTCCTTGGTGATGGTCCACCCCAGTTTCACCTCGTGCATCACCATCTGGTAGCGCCGGCGCTCCGGCCCGGTGACCACCGGCTGGATGCCGGCTTCGATCAGGCGGTAGTAGGGATAGAGGGTGTCGAGCGTTTCTGCCGCGTCGCCCACCACGATGAGTGCCTTGCCTTGGAAGGGAGGAGTCATGCCTCGCAGTGTATTCCGCTTGGCAACCGGCGTCACTACACTGATTCGTCAAGAATCCTCAGTTTTTTAGTCACCCGTTTTTTATGGCCTCCCGTCGTCGTCGCCCTCCCCGCGTTGCGCTGCTGGTTGAAACCACGCGCACCTACACCCGCGAGCTCCTCGCCGGGGTGCGGCGCTACGTCGCGGCGCACGGGCCGTGGTCGTGCTTCATCGAGCTGCGGGCGCTGGAGTCGGGGCCTCCGCCGTGGCTGAAAAACTGGGACGGCGACGGCATTCTAACGCGCACGTTCACGCAGGAGATGGCCGACGTCATCGCCGCGACCGGGCTGCCTGCGGTCGAGCTGCGCGCGACCTATCTCAACAGCGGGCTTCCGTTCGTCGGCATGGACAACCACCTGATCGGCCAGATGGTCGCCGAACATTTTTTAAGCCGCGGCTACCGGAACTTTGCGACTTACAGTCTGCACACGGAGCGTTTTTTCGAGGAACGCGTGCAAAACTTCGTCAGAGTGGTGGAGGCACGCGGCCGGGCCTGCTCGCTCTTGCCCGAGCCCATTTCCGACCGCGCAGCCGACTGGGAAAAAGGCCAGGCGCGGCTGATCGCCTGGCTCGCCGGCTTGCCCAAGCCGGTCGGCGTTTTCGCGGCCAACGACCAGCTCGGGGTGCGCCTGCTTGACGCCTGCCAGCGCGCCGGGATTGCCGTGCCCGAGGAAGTCGCGGTCGTCGGTGCCGAAAACGAAGAAACCCTGTGCACGTTCGCCAACCCGTCGCTGACCAGCGTGCGTTTCGATGGTGCGACCGTCGGTTTTGCCGCGGCCGAGCTCCTGGCGCGGCTCATGCGTGGCCGCGCGCCGCCGAAGGGCGAGACGCTGTTTCCGCCGAAAGGCATCGTGGTGCGGGCCTCTTCCGACGAGTTCGTGATCAACGATCGCCTCGTGGCCCACGCGGCGCGGATGATACGCGAGAATGCCGCCGGAGGGCTGAACGTCGATGACCTCTGCCGAAAGTTGAACGCTTCTCGCAGCACCCTCGATCGCCGGATGAAGGTGGCGGTCGGTCGCACGCCGAAGGAAGAGATTCTCCGCGTGCGCTTCCGGGAGGTGAAGCGACTCCTCCGGGAAACCGATCTGACGATCGAGGCCATCGCCGAGCAGACGGGGTTTGCCTACAGCCACTACCTGCAGGCCGCGTTCAAGAGCGAATACGGCCAGACGCCGGGGGAATTTCGCGCCCACGAAGGCGCCTGAGCCGCCGGCGCGGCCCGGCGTGCGGGTCGTGGCGACGCGCACCGCCGCGGGGAGCGCGACGAAAATCCTGAGGAATGCCGCTTTAAAATCGGAGTGACGGGACTTCCCGAAAAGCTACTATTGCGGGCGTTCCCGGGGCTCCCCAGCACGATTTATCGTCACCACCGTTTGCCCCATCTGCCCCCTACGCCACCATGAAATCCGAAGCTCCGCCCCTGCGCCTTGTTCGTGTCCTCGTCATCGCCCTGGTCGCAGGCGCAAACGCGGCGCCCGCGCAAGTCCCACTCACCGCTGAATCCGGGCGCATTTTGGGGCAGGTGAGCAACAGCGCGACGCGCGCCCTGCTCGAGGGTGCGACCGTCGAAATTCCCACGCTCGGCGTGCGCACGTTGAGCGACACGTTGGGGCGCTTCCTCATCCAGCAGGTTCCGGCGGGGAACCACAACGTGGTCGTCACCTATACCGGGCTTAACCGCGAGGAGCGCCGCATCGCGGTCGCACCGGGGCAGCAAGTGTCGGCGGCATTCGAGCTGGGCTCCGAGATCTATCGCATGGACAAGTTCAGCGTGGTCGGCGAGCGCGAGGGCAGCGCCGCCGCCCTCACCGCCCAGCGCAACGCGGACAGCGTGAAGAGCGTGGTCGCGCTCGACGCCTACGGCAACCTCTCCAACAGCGAGGCGGGCGAGCTGCTCATCCGGCTGCCGGGCATCGCCGGCTCGCTGAATGGCGAGGGGGTCGTCAGCGAGGTGATGGTCCGCGGCACCAACCACACGCTCAACTCCGTCACCGTCGACGGCAACAAGATGGCCAGCTCCGGCGGCATGAACCGGAACTTTCGCACCAACAGCATCCCCGGCGCGTTTTTCGACACGATCGAGGTCACGAAGGCCGCGATGCCCGACATGGATGCGGACTCGCTCGGCGGGAACATCAACATGAAAACCCGCTCGCCGCTCAGCATGCGGGAGAAGCGCCGGATGATCTACCGGTTCGGCGCCAAGTGGGCGCCTCCGTTCTACGACCACAATCCCGCTACTAGGAACCACTCGATCCACCCGATGACGTCGTTCAGTTACCAGGAGGCGTTCGACGCCTTCGGCGGCGACCGAAACCTCGGGGTGACGTTCAGCATTTTCTACAGCGAGAATGCGGTGTCCGCGATCCAGATGACGCAGGACTATGCCTTCGTCACCACGAGCCCCGCCTACGTGTGGGACTACCGCTCGGCGGACATCTACAACAACCGCTTGAACAAGAGCGCGACGCTGAAGATCGACTACCGCTTCAGCCCGACCTTCCGCGTTTTTCTTAACGGCATCTACAACGACGCGCACGAACGCTCGTTCGAATATCTGCGGACACGCGCGTTCACCTCCCGCACGGTCGCGGCGCTCAACGCCGCCGGCGAGCCCACGGGCACCAACGCCATCCTGCCCGACTTCACCGACAAGATCACCCGCGTGCGCGCGGTGCCTGCGTCGACCTTCGAGCTGCAGACCGACGGCAACCGCTTCGAAGATTCGCAGCGGCAGCTGCACGCTGGCGCTGAGCACACCTACGCTCGCCTCACCATCGACTACGACGCCGCCTATTCGGAGAGCATCGTGCGGCAGAACGACGGACACAACAGCCCCAAGGTGGGCTCCGGCGGGTTCTTCCGCACCTGGCTCACGGGCGTGGGCTGGACGCTCGACAAGACCCGCAGCGACTCGCGGCCGATGTTTACGCAAACGGCGGGCCCGAGCATCTTCGAGCTGAGGAACTACACGAACAGCGAGCTCAACAAGCGTGATAACGAGCGCAACGGGACGCTCGAAAGCGTATCGGCCAACGCCAAGTATTTCGTCGATGCGCGCCGGATGAACTACCTCAAGGCGGGTGTGCGTTTCCGCCGCCAGACGGCGGAGGAGGTCGGCGGCGACCGGCGCTGGCAATACGCGGGCCCCGACGGGATCCTCGGCGTCAACCCCGGGACCGGTCGCAATGACGGCGATCTGAGCATCTTCCAGTTCAACGGTGTCCGGACGACCGAGACCCAGCGCAACGGCCCGATTCCCTACACGCATGTCGGCTACGTCGCCGAACATGTGAAGAAGAACCCGGCGCACTGGTTTGAGGACCGCTACTACGACGAGTCGCGCAAATACCTCGGCACGCGGCGGGTCGTCGAGGATGTCTCCTCCGCGTACCTGATGGGCGGCGCGCGCCTTGGCCAGCTGCGGGCCGTGGGCGGAGTGCGGTTTGAGGAGACCGAGGTCACGGGACGAGGCTTCGTCCGGGCCCGCACGCTTGCCACGGCCGCGGCGATCCCCGATCCGGTGGCGCGGGCGCGTTTTGACTACAACAATCCGCGGCGCATTACCGGCGGCAACCGCCACACATTTCCCGGCGCCTACCTCACCTACAATTTCTCGCGCACCCTGCTCGCGCGCGCCAACTGGTCCAACAGCATCGGCCGCCCGCCTTTCGCCAACCTCGTGCCCCGCGAGGATGTGAACGACCAGACGCAGACGCTGACCGTCGGCAACCCGGCGCTGAAGCCGCAGTTCGCCGAGAACATCGACCTCACGCTCGAATTCTACTTCGAACCGGTGGGCGCGTTTTCCGCAGGCGTGTTCCAGAAGAAGCTCAAGGACTTCATTGTTTCGCTCGGCGGCGCGACCGTCCCCAACGGCCCAGACAACGGCTTCGGCGGCAGCTATGGCGGTTACAACCTTATCACCGACCGCAACGCCGGCACGGCGACCATCCGAGGGATCGAATGCAGCTTCCAGCAACAGCTCACCTTCCTGCCCGGGACGCTCAGGCGAATGAGTTTCTTTGCGAATTACACGCGACTCACCACGGAGGGAGACTATGGCACCACGGGGCCGCGCACGACCCACCTCGTGCCGAACTTTGTCCCCACGACCGCCAATGCCGGCCTCACTTTTCCGTGGCGGAATTTCAGCGCGCGCGTGCTGGTGAACCACACCGGCGAATACCTCGTGGGCTACTCGACCGACCGGTCGCGCCTCCGCTACAAACTGGAGCGCACGGCGTGGAATGTGAACTTGAGCTATGCGGTCTCGCCGAAGCTCCAGTTCTATTTCGACATCCAGAACATGTTCAACGCTCGGCAGGAGTGGTATTACTTCGAGCGCAGCCGGCTGCAGGCGGACTTCGACAACGGTGCGTTCGTGAACCTCGGGATCAGCGGGCGGTTCTAGCCTGGGAAAATCACAGTGTAGCGGAGACCACTGGATGGAAACCGGATTTACTGGGGGATCGAATTCGGGAGGGGTTTATCCGGCCACTGAAAGGAAGTTGGATTTTCAGGGGGATCGGATCCGGGAGGGGTTTTTTCGAGAAATTTCACCGCGTCGACGAGGCGTTGACCGCGGAGAGGAGCGGCACCGGTCTGGGCCTGAGCATCGCCCGGCAACTCGCGCGCGGGCTCGGCGGCGAATTGCGCTACGCGCCGCGCGCGGGCGGCGGCGCCGAATTCATCGTGGAGCTCCCATGAAAGCGAAGATCCTGATCGCGGGAGACGACGCCAACATCCGGCTCGGGCTGGTGGCCATGCTGGAGAGCGAAGGCTACGGCGTCACCGCGGCGGCCGACGGCGCCCAGGCGCTGAAGCTGTTTCCCCAGGAGAAGTTCGATTTGGTCGTGCTCGACATCATGATGCCGAAGACGAGCGGCTACGATGTTTGCCGCGAACTCCGGGCCCGCGGCTCCCGGGTGCCCGTGCTGTTTCTCACCGCCAAAGGGGAGGAGGTCGACAAGGTCGTGGGATTGAAGCTGGGAGCCGACGACTACGTGACGAAGCCCTTTGGCGTGCATGAACTGCTGGCTCGAATCGAGGCCCTGCTGCGGCGGGCGCGGACCAGTGCGGCGACGGATGAGCCGGAGTTACCGCCGACTTTCCGCCTAGGCGCGGCGACGATCGATCGACGAAAGTATTCGGCGAGCGTGGCGGACCGCGAGACGGCCCTGACCGCGCGGGAGCTGAAGCTTGCGGAGGTCTTTGCGGCACATCCGGGGGAGGTGCTGACGCGCGACGCGCTGCTCAACGCAGTGTGGGGCGTCGACTACTTCGGCATTACCCGTACGCTTGACCACCTTGTGTCGCAGCTGCGCAGGAAGATCGAAGATGGCGGGGCGGGCGGGCACACCATCGTGACCGTGCATGGCGTGGGGTACCGGTTGGCCGCCAACACGGAATGAGCCCGCCGTGAGTGCGACCGCGAAACCCACCGTCCGCACCCTCGCCGCCGAACTCGGCTTGTCCCGTTCGACGGTCTCGCTGGCACTCCGCGGTTCGCCGTTGATCAAACCGGCCACGCGCGAGCGTGTGCTTGGCCTGGCCGCGCGGGCGGGCTACACGCCGAACCCGTTGGCCAGTTCGGTCATGTCGGAACTGAAGCGCGGGTACGTTTATCACGGGGAGATCGCGCTCGTGAGCATGGACCAGAGCGACCGGCCGGTGAAGGCGCGGCGGTTCCGCCGGCTGTTGATGGAGGCGGCGGCGCGGCGGGCCGCCGAACTGGGCTATCAGGCGCAGAACTTCCTCATCGGTGCGGAGGGGGTGAGCCTGCAAAGGCTGCACTCCATCCTGCGGACGCGCGGCATCCAGGGCGTGCTCGTGCTACCGGTGTGGCGCGAACCGGACTTCGCGCAACTCGACTGGAACCACTATGCGGGCGTCTACCTCGACTACCTGATCGAGCGGCCGGCCCTGCCCACGATCTGCGCGGACTTCTACCGCTCGATGCTCTATGTGCTGCAGCATGTGCGGCAGCTCGGCTACCGGCGGCCCGGTCTCTTCATCGTGAAGCCGCACGAGACACGCCTGCAGTATTGTTGGTCCGACCGGTGGACAAGCGCGTTTCTCGGTCTGCGACGCAGCCTCGGCCTGGGCCGGGTGCCGCCGCTCGTCGTCGAGACGGTTGACCGCGAAGGCTTCGCGCGGTGGTTTCGCCGGAGCCAACCCGATGTCGTGCTCGGCCATCACTCGGAAGCGGTGGACTGGATGGCGGCGTGTGGCGCGCGCGTGCCGGAAACCCACGGGTTCGTTTCGCTCAATCTGGCCCTGAGCGACCGGTCCTGCGCCGGGATCGACCTGCAGCCGGCCGTGCTCGCGGCGCGGGGCGTGGAACTGCTGGCCGCGCAGATTCTGCACCGGCAGTGCGGCCTGGATGTCACACCGTCGGCCACGATGGTGCCGGGAATGTGGGTCAACGGGCCGACGCTGCGCGTCCGCAAGGGCTGAAGAAGAAAGCCGCGCAGCCGCGTGGTGGCGGTCCGGAATTAGACTGTCACAATTCCCGCTTCGTGCATTGCCGGCTGATTTCGACCAACGGTGAACAAGCTCGCGGCAGGCCCACCGCCGAAGCGCTCCCTCCACTATGAGATCCCCGTTGCCAAGCTTGTCCGCCGATTCCCCCGCGGGAGGACTGTTCGCCCCGCGCGTCGACCTTTTGCTGTTTGCGTGCGCTCTTGTCTCGCTCGCATCCGCCCAGACGGTGAACCCGCCGACCGCGACCAAGCCGGCGACGGACGAAGCTCCCATCGTGCTCGCTCCTTTTGAAGTCGATGCCACCCGCGACACCGGCTACGCCGCCCAAAGGGATCTCTCGGGCACGCGCTTGAACACCGCGCTGCGCGACGTGGCGGCGCCCGTCACGGTTCTCACCGAGGAACTCCTCGACGACATCGGAGCCGTCAACGTCACCGATGCCTTCGACTTCATGGCCAACGTCGAGTTCGACACTTTGAACAACGACGCCAATTTCTCTTATGCCAAGCCGCGGATTCGCGGTTCGTCGGCGGCCAATTCAGTCATGGTGGGTTTCTTCCCGGAATTCAGCGACATGGACCGTTACAAGCTGGAGCAGCTCGGCACCGCGCGCGGGCCCAACGCGCTGCTGGCGGGCATTGGCGACCCGGCGGGAACGCTCACCGCGTCGACGAAGAGCGCCGGGTTCAAGCATGCCGGCCAGATCGAGACGATGTTCAGCAACTGGGGCAGCGCCCGGGGCATAGTGGATCTGAACCGCGTGTTGATTCCCGGCCGGTTGGCGGTGCGTTCGGTAATGCTGCAGCAGTACAACACGACGGCGATCCAGCCGACCTACCGCCGCGACCGGCGCATCTATCTTGCCGGCACGGCGAGGTTGTTCGAGCGGGGGAATTTCCGCACGACCGTGCGGGGCAACTACGAGTGGATCGATGGGGTGGACCTGGTGCCCAACGGCAACCTCGTCGTCCAGAACCTTGCGACCTGGATGGCGGCGGGGCGGCCGACCAAACCGAATTCCACCGGTGGCGTGCTGCCGGGCACGGCGAACAACAGCACCCTGCTCGTGGATGTCCCCGGTCTGCCATTGATGAATTGGGCCGGCACAATGTCGACGACCGGCACGGCAGTGCCGGTGCTCGAGGAGTCGCTCTACCCCTACGATCGGAACGTGAAGGGCAATGAGGCGATCGCCCCCCGCGAGGTGGATCAGGGTGCGATCCATCTGCAGCAGCAGATCGGCCGCAGCCTTTTCCTCGAAGCGGCGGTCTTCCACGCGGAGGAACTGAACATCTGGCCGGTCAAGGTGACGGGAGCCACGCTGAGCGCCGACCCCAATCAGCTTTTGCCCAACGGCCAGCCCAATTCGAATGTGGGCAAGTACTTTGTCCAGCACGATGGCCGGACCGACACCCGGCTGGGCACTCGCGACGTCATCCGTCTGCAGGCCGCGTGGACGTTCAATTTCGACCAGTTGGGTCCGCGGTGGGGGCGGTGGCTGGGCCGCCACAATCTCTTCGGCCTGTTCGAGCGCTACGAACTATGGTCGGCGCTCGAACGGCTGCAGACGGTGAACACGACGCCGCTGCCCGGTTTTTCCACCAATCTCGCTAACAGTGCCAACCGCGTCTACCACCGTTCGTATCTCGATTACGCGAACGGCGTGTATTCCTTCAAGACCTACGACTACCGGACGGTGCTAGAAAAGAACGGCGTGCGCGCTGAGGCCATGCCCACGCTGGATCAGACCACGGGCCTCACGATCAATCGCTCCCGCTCCTTCGCGCTGCAGAGCTACTTCTGGAAAGACCGGATCGCGACCATGCTCGGCCTGCGCACCGACGAGTCCGAGACCTACTCGGGCAAGCCGTTGCGCGACACCCGCGGGCTCAGCCCGTTGGCGCGGTCCGTGCCGGTTTCGCTCGATGTCGTCAACAAGTTCAAGCCGGTGACCAAGGGCGTGGTGGTGCACCCGGTCGAATGGCTGTCGCTGACGTACAGCGAGTCGGAAAACTTCAAGGCCGGCGCCTCCACCTTGCTGGACCATTTCGGTCGGAACCTGCCGACCGAGGCCGGCGAAGGCCGCGATTATGGGGTGCGGCTGAGTCTCTTCCAACGCCGCCTCGCGGTGGCGCTGAACAAGTACGAAAGCGGCGCGGTCAACGCCACGGATTCGACGAGCGTGGATGGCGTTTCCCAGATCAACCGCATCTGGACGGCGCTGGGGCGCTCGGAACTGGAATTGCCCGGGTGGCCGACCACCCGCGACACGTTCGACAATACCGCCAGCGGCTACGAATTGTCGCTGACCTTCAATGCCCATCGGAACTGGCGCCTCCAGGTAGTGGGCGCGCAGAATTCCACCGTGGTGACGAACAACCGCCGCGGCTTCCGCGACTATGTAGCCACCCACAAAGCGACCTGGCTGCAGCGGCCCGACCTCGTGACGTCCGAGGCCAATACCATTCGCACCGAGGTCGCGGATCTCGAGGAGATCGTCCGACGCCGCGAAAGCCAGGAGGGCGTGAAGGAGTTCAACATGCGGAAATACAAAGGCAGCGTCGTGGTCTCGTACCGATTTCCGCAGGGAGCCCTGAAGGGCCTGCGGCTCACGGCCAATGTGCGCTATCTGGGTGACGCCATCGTGGGCACGCCGGTGGTGAACGGGATCTCCCTCAAGGACCAGGCGTTTGTGGAGAAGGGTTACGCGATCGCCGGCCTCGGGGCCAGCTACTCGCGGACGTTCGGCCATTACGAGGGGTACGCCAGCCTGGCGGTGAAGAACGCTCTCGACTACGACGGGCGGGTCGAAATCCTCTCTCGGAGCACGAGCAACGGCCTGCCGCTGAAGGCGCGGTGGATCGAGGGCACCTCGGCCACGCTCACGAGCGGGGTGCGCTTCTGACCGGTCAACTGCGGCCAAACCCCTCGCGTCCTTTCCTCCACGAGACACCCCGTATGAATCAGCCGCTTCCGCCTCACTCTGCCCCTTCGGCCACCCGGCGCCGCCACTTTCTCCGGACCGCCGTGGCCGGCACCGTGCTGCTCTCGCCTGCCCTGACGCGCTCCGCCGCGGCAGATTTGGGCGGAGCGTTCTCGCGAGTAGTCGCCCGCCAGATGAAGGTCGACGCGGGCGCGCAAGTCGTGGCGGAACCGGCGCGGAGGACGCCCGTTGCCGCCGAGGTCGACGTGCTGGTGGTGGGCGGTGGCCCAACCGGGGTGGGGGCGGCCCTGGCCGCGGCGAGCGAAGGTGCCAAGACTCTCCTGCTCGAACGGAATGCGATGCTGAGTGGAATGTGGACCGCCGGGCTGCTCAATCCATTCTTCGACCCGCGCAAAGGTTGGCTGGTTGACCGCTTGATCGAGAAGCTGCAGCAGCAGGGAGCCTGGGTGCGCAAGGGCATGGATGTATTCGACGTTGAGATGATGAAGTTTGTGCTCGAACGGCTGATGGCCGAGGCCGGTGTCGAGTACTGGTACAACTGCCCGTTCACCGAGCCCATCCTGCAGGGGGAGCGGGTGCGCGGCGTGATCGTCGAGAGCAAGTCTGGACGGGAGGCATTGCTCGCGCAGGTGGTGATAGACTGCACGGGCGACGGCGATGTCGGTGCCCGGGCGGGCGTGCCGTTCGAGCGGGGGCGGAAGTCCGACGGGCTGTGCCAGCCCTTGACATTGATGTTCGGGATAAGCGGCTACGAGGGCTTTCGCGGACTCCCCGCCGACCGTCTGACCACCCACGAGTTCTTCAAGGATCTGAGCAAGGTCATCGACGAGCAGCGGCTCCCAATCCAACTCCCCTACGGCCCGCAACGCAGCGGCACACCGTTTCTCATCGCCCTGCCGGGCAAGGCGGTCGCAGTCGTGCAAGCGACGCACGTGTACCGGGTCGACGCGACCAACGTGCGCGAGATGAGTCGGGCGACCGCGGCAGCGCGGCGCCAGGTGCACGAGGTCTTCCTGCCGGCGATGCGCCGGATTCCCGGCCTGGAGAATCTCCGCCTGTCGCAGACCGCGCCCCAGATCGGCGTGCGCGAAGCGCGGCGGTTGGAAGGGCGGTATCGCCTGGAGTTGGACGACATGCTGCAGGCACGCCGCTTCGGCGACGCCGTGACCAGTGTGGGGTTCCACGTCGATCTCCACGAACTCGATCCAAAGGACTCGACGCCCAAGCTGCCGCCGTTCCCCCCGGGTGTGACTCGGCACACGATTTCCAAGCGTGACATCCCCCACCCCCGCTGCCTCCTGCCCAAGACGCTGGAGGGGTTGTTGTGGGCCGGGCGCTGCATCTCCGGCTCCCACGAAGCACACAGTGCCTACCGGGTGACCGGCACCTGCATGGCGATGGGGCAGGCGGCGGGGCTCGCCGCCGCGACCGCGGTCCGGCGCAAGACCACTCCCTCGGAACTCGACGGCGCGGAACTCCACGCGCTGCTGCGGGCCCGCGGTGCGCAATTCCTGCCGCGGGGCTTGAGGGCAGCCACATGAGTCGCTCGTTCTATTGCTGGCGAGAAGGCGGGCTGTTCGCGGGGCTGGTGCTTGGCCAGGTGCTCGCCGCCGCCGGGGCCGCCGCGCCCGGAAACCATCGTGCGATCGACCTCGCGCCGGCCTGGTCCGGCCATCCGGTCAATTTCGCGCTGCTGACACGGGGCGAGACGCAGTTCGTGGCCTTCTACGATGCGGACCGGCAGATGACGGTCGCGCAGCGGCGGCTGGGGCAGACCGTGTGGCGGTGCAAGAAGCTGCCGAGTTACGTCGAGTGGGATTCGCACAATGCGCTCATGCTCGGGCTGGACCGCGGCGACCGGCTGCACCTCAGCGGCAACATGCACAATGTGCCGCTGATCTACTTCCGCGCCACCCGGCCGCTCGACGTCGACTCGTTGGAACCGGTGCACCGGATGACGGGGCGGGAGGAACAGCGGGTGACGTATCCGGTGTTCTTCAACGGGCCGCAGGGCGAACTGGTCTTCAGTTACCGCGAAGGCCGGTCCGGAAAGGGCGACACGCTGTACAACGTCTACGACGAAGGCAGCCGCACCTGGCGGCCCCTGGTCGCCGGACCGATCCTCAGCGGGGAGGGCCGGATGAACGCCTACCCGCTACCGCCGTTCCGCGGGCCCGACGGGTACTATCATCTCTCCTGGGTCTGGCGCGATACCGGCGACGCGGCAACGAACCACGATCTGAGTTACGCGCGGAGCCGCGACCTGGTTCATTGGGAGACGATCGACGGTCGGCCGCTCACGTTGCCCATCACGCTGCGTTCGGCGGGCACGATCGTGGATCCGGTGCCGGTCAAGGGCGGCATCATCAACAGTTCGGGCCGGGTCGGTTTCGACGCCGCTCATCGGGTGGTGATCGCGTACCACAAATACGATGCCGCCGGGCACACGCAGATGTATCTCGCGCGTTTCGAAGGCGGGACGTGGCGCTCCTATCAGGCCTCGCGCTGGGAGCACCGCTGGGATTTCGGGCGCGGCGGCAGCATCACCTTCGAGCTGCGCCACGGCCAGGTGGCACCCCAGGGCGGGCGGCTCGTGATTCCGGTGCAGCATGTGAAATACGGTTCCGGTGTGTGGGAAATCGATCCGGCGACGATGGCGTTCACGACCGTGAGGCCGGCGCGCGCCAGCGGCCTGCCGGCAGCGTTGACTCGGGTGTGCTCGACCTTTCCCGGCATGGAGGTGCGCTGGGTGGACGACTTGCGCGACGGGCCCAACGCCGCCCGATTCCTGCCCAACCTCGCCGCGAGCACCCACGACCCAGTGCAACTGCTGCGTTGGGAGACGCTGGATTTCCACCGCGACCAGCCGCGCGATCCGCCCTGGCCCGAACCCGCGATGCTCCAGGTGGTGGAGTTGAGCCGGACCGTCCGCTGAAGATGGCACCGATCGTCGCCCAACCGGTTGGCACCGGCTCGCCTTCCTCCGGAGAGAGCGCATCTCGCGCCGACGGGTCGGCCGCGAGCCCCTCGCCACGCATCCGGCGCCGCACGTTCCTGCAACGGGGCGCCAAGCTGGGCCTGGGCTGCTGTTTTGCCGCGGGTTCGCCCGTGGCCGCCCTTGGCCAGGCAGCGGTTGGGCCGGCGGACGGAAATCGCGTTCGGTTCCTCAACCGGGGCGAAAGGCAACTGCTGGTTGACGACCTGCTGATCGCGCAGAGGACCGGCGTGCGGCCGACGGCGCATGCGGCCCGCAAACTGCCCGCGCCGGTCCTCGAGGGCGATCGGCCCTGGGAACATGTCGTTTGGGACGGCGTCAGGCTTTCCTACGCGTGCATCTACGGCACGGTCCTGCGCGACGAGCGAACGGGCTCCTTCCAGATGTGGTACAACTGCGGCACCCAGACGCTGTACGCGACTTCGCGGGACGGCATCCACTGGGAAAAACCCGACCTTGGGCAGGCCGGCGCCACGAACATCGTCGGGCTGTTCGATTTCCACAGTCCGAGTTTCGTGCTCGATCGGCACGAGCCGGATCCAGCAAGACGCTACAAGGCCATCGGCTCGAAGGGGGGCTACCCGCGGGACGTCATGGCTCGATTGGCGGCGAAGTTCAGCTCTCCCGCCTGGTATCGCCGGAGCCACGCCTACGCCGCCGCCTATTCCGCCGATGGGCTCAAGTGGACCCTGTATCCGGAGCCGGCGTTGCTGGGCATGGATACAATCACGCTGGCGCAGGATCCGGCGAACCACGAGTTTCTGGCCTTCCACAAGAACAGCCAGGATCCCCGGTCCATCGGCCGGCAGATTTTCCTCTCGACGAGCAAGGACCTGCAATCGTGGTCACGGCCGGAGCTGGTGCTGGCCACGGATGAACTCGATCATGCGGAGGCGAGGAAGATGGAGCGGGGCACCCATGCCGAGTTCTATAACATGTCGGCGTTCGCCTCTGCGAACCAGTGGCTGGGACTGGCGACGCGCTTTCTCTGCCGCGGCGAGCCTCTCGTCGGCGGCCGGGCCCGCCCGGGGCAGGACGGCGTGATCGACGTGGTGCTGGTGCACAGCCGGGACGGGCGCAAATGGCAGCGGTTCGCCGATCGATCTCCGGTCATACCCGTGGGTCCAAAGGCGTACGATGCGGGCATGATCCTCGGGGTGAGCAACACGCCGGTGATCGTCGGGGATGAGATGTGGTTCTACTATTCGGCCGCGACCCGCGCCCATGCGAGTCGCAGCCCGGAGCAGAAGAACGCCATCGGGCGAGCGGTCTGGCGGCGGGATGGGCTCGCGTCTCTGCACGCCGGGGAGCGGGAGGGGCTGGTGGAGACGGTGCCCCTCGAAGCGGCGGGAGAAAAACTCTTCGTCAATGCCGAGGTGACAGACGGGCAATTGCTCGTGAGCGTGGCGCACGCGAACGGCCGGGCGCTGCCCGGGTATGGAAAGGCAGACTGTGTTCCCCTGCGCGGGGCGGCGGTTCGCCAGCCGGTGCGGTGGCGGGGGCGGGAGCATTGGCCGCGGGGCCATCCCGTTCGCCTGCGGTTCCATCTCACGAAGGGCGATCTCTACAGCTATTCCATCGAATGACCGGCGGTACCGGCAGGAACGAAGGCGCTGAATCATGAACCAAACAAAGGAAACGGCCGGGAGCTTTCCGGCGCATCCCATGCAAGTCGCCGCCGGGAACGCGGCCGTGCTCGAAGCGCTGCGCCGGACGCCGGTGGTGGCGGACGTCGATGTGCTCGTGGTCGGCGGCGGACCGGCGGGCGTGGCGGCGACCCTGGCAGCGGCGCGCAGCGGCGCGAAGACGCTCTGCCTCGAACGGCATGGCATGCTCGGCGGCGTGTGGACGGCCGGGTTGCTCAACCCGCTGTTCGACGCCTTCGGCAAGGGTTGGATCGTGCAGGCGCTGATCGACCGGCTGATCGCCGCGCAGGCCTGGCGGAAGTGGAACTGGACCCACACCTTCGACACGGAAGCGATGAAGCTCGCGCTGGAGGAGATGTTCACGGAGGCACGCGCCGCGTGGTGGTACTACTCCACGTGCGTCGACGCCATCGTCGAAGCCGGCCGGATACGCGGGGTCGTGGTCGAGAGCAAGTCGGGCCGCGAGGCGATTCTGGCGAAGGTCGTGATCGACTGCAGCGGCGACGGGGACGTGGCCGCGCGGGCCGGCGTGCCCTTCGAGGTGGGGCGCGTCGAGGACGGCCGGGCGCAACCGATGACCCTGATGTTCGAAGTCGAAGGAATCGGCGACTACCCGGAGCAGCGGAGCTCGGAGCCGCTTTACGATCGGCTGCAGGACGCCATGGCGCAGGTCGGGCCGGTCGAGCTGCCGTTTGGTCGTGCCAAGAACGTTCCCTGGATCATCCACCTGCCACGGCCGGGCGCAGCCGCCGTGCAGGCGACCCACGTCTACGGCGTCGATGCGACCGATGTGCGCGCGCTCACCCGCGCGACCGTGGCAGCGCGGCGGCAGGCGCACGAGTTGGTGAGACTGCTGAAAGCTACGCCGCATCTGGGCGGTCTCCGCCTCACCCAGACCGCCGCGGCCATCGGCGTGCGTGAAGCGCGGCGCGTGCGCGGCCACTATTGCCTGACGATCGACGACATCCGCGCCGGCCGCCGCTTCGAAGATGCCGTGACCTTCGGGGCCTTCCCGGTCGACGTGCATGAAGTGGACCCGGGCGCGGCCGTCCACTCGTCGCGCATCACGGCCACGCAGCCGTATGAGATCCCGTACCGTTGCCTCTTGCCGGCCGGTCTCGAAGGGCTGTTGGTCGCTGGTCGCTGCATCTCGGGCACGCACGAATCGCATGCCTCTTACCGGGTCACCGGCACGTGCATGGGCATGGGCCAGGCCGCGGGCCTGGCCGCAGCCATGGCCGCGGCCGACGGGACTCCTCCTTCCGCGCTGGCCGGTCCGACCCTGAACGCCGAGCTGGCCCGCCGCGGGGTGGGCCTGCTTGGCAGCCGGGCGCCGGACGAGATCCTCGGCGACCTCCACGGACAGAAACTGGTATGGGAATGAAGATCCGAAACGTCCGTTGGTGGATCGCAGGGATCCTGTTCGTCCTGTCGGTCATCAATTATGTCGACCGCCAGACGCTGTCGATTCTGGTGCCGACAATCCAGGCGGACCTGCAACTCAGCGATCAGCAGTACGGTAACATCGTCAGCCTCTTCCTCGCGGCGTACACAGTGTCGTATCTCGTGTCAGGGCGGCTTGTCGATGCGCTAGGGGCGCGCGTCGGGCTCACCCTGTTCGCCGGCTTCTGGTCCCTGGCGCAGATGGCGACCGGTCTGGCCCACTCCGCCGTCTCCCTGGGGGCCTGCCGCTTCCTGCTGGGGCTGGGCGAGGCGGGTGGCTACACCGCTTCGCCGAAGATCGTGGCGGAGTGGTTTCCGCCGAAGGACCGCGGGCTCGCGGTGGGGTTGTATGGCTCCGGGGCCGCGATTGGCGCCACGCTGGCGCCGCTGCTCGTGGTGGGGGTGGCGGCACAATTCGGCTGGCGCAGCGCGTTCTTTGTCACGGGCTTTGTGGGGCTCCTGTTGGCGGCGGCATGGTACCTCTGGTACCGCGAACCAGGGGAACTCGCGTGCCTGACGGAGGAGGAACGGGACACAATCCTGGCGGCCCGCCGCGCTGAGGCCGCGGCGGCACCGTCGCCGCCGTTGGGCGAGTGGTTCCGCTGGCGCGTGATTCTGACGAACTCGGGGATCTGGGCGTTGATGCTGGCGCGGCTCCTGACCGATCCGGTCTGGTACTTTTTCCAGTTCTGGATGCCGAAGTACCTGCACACGGAGCGCGCCTTCACGCAGAGCGAACTGGCGAGCATGTGGCTGATCTTCGTGGCGGCGGATGTCGGCTTCTTTGTCAGTGGCCTCGTGGCCGGAGCGCTGATCCGGCGCGGGCAGGCGCCGCGGACGGCGCGGCTGCGGGTGATGCTGGGCAGCGCAGTGCTGGTGCCGCTGGCGCCGCTGATCGCGGGGGCGCCGACGAGCGCCGGAGTGTTCGGCCTTGCGATGGTGGTGGTGCTCGCGCACACATCGTGGCTCGTCAGCATCAGCACTTACGTGCTCGACTACGTGCCCCAGCCAATCCTGAGCACGGCTTTCGGCTTCATTGCGGCCGGCAGCGCCGTGGGCGGCATCCTGATGAACCAGGCGGTGGTGTGGACGATTGCGAACCTGTCCTACGCTTACTGCTTCTACGCCATGGTGGCGCTGCATCCCGTGGCGCTGCTGCTCCTCTGGCGATACACACGGCGCGCCTGGGCGCTCGAAGCGGCGGCCAAGCCGTCTGACTGAAAGGAAACTGGATTTTCAAGGGGGAAACGTGGTGGTTTCGTGGGTGAGCGCCCGCTTTGGCGGGGCCGCAATCAAGCCCGGAGCCACCTGGCACGAGCATCCTGCCGGGTCGTTTCGTTCCGCGGGCAATTTGCCCGCACCATTCCATGCATCGCCAGCAAGCGGGCTACTACCTCTGTAACTCGGCGCGAGGACCCTCGAAGGCGCGCCTCAATCCGACGACTTCGATCCCGTCTGCTTCGCCTTGGCGGGATCGTACTTCGGGCTGAGCGTGGGCATCTGGGCGTTGGTCGCGGCGCGGTGGGTGGCGAGGAAGGCGAAAAGCTGAGAGAGCGAAAACGCGGGGACCGGACGAAGGGGCATGACCGCGTCATTCGAGTAACCGGGCGGACGGTGGCGTACAGAATTCGCACCAGCAGGCGGCCGTGCTACGCGATCAGCGGTTTGATCACCGTGCCACCGAACTGGCTGAGCTGGCGGAAGCGGCCGCCGTGGAAATAGGTGAGCTTGTTGTCGTCGAGGCCGAGCAGGTGCAGGAGCGTGACGTGCAGGTCGCGGACGTGGTGCACCACGTCGACGGCTTTGTCGCCGAGTTCGTCGGTGGCGCCGATGGTGTGGCCGGCTTTCACGCCGCCGCCGGCCATCCAGACCGTCATCGCAAAGGGATTGTGGTCGCGGCCGTAGGCGGTGCCGCCGCGCACGCCGTTGTCGGGGGAGCGACCGAACTCACCGCACCACACGACGAGCGTGTCCTCGAGCAGACTGACGGGGTACGGATTTTCGAGCCACCCCTAAGTTCGGTCTGGGTGACGGGTTGAGGTTGATACGACTGACGCTGGTTGTCCATCCTTGGCGGAGGGAAGGCCCGGCTCGGCGGGCCTGACCGGAGCCAGGGATGGAGATAGATTGGCCGCGAAGCGAGCGGGAGGTTGGTACCCGAGCTTACTGTGTGGCCGCTTATGGTTATATTTGATGCGGAAGTCTTCGATGACGACGCGCGCCTCGGACAGGCTGTACAGAGGACGGTTTCAGCCCA
>Ga0194129_10003724_pt1 | contig 20976 bp, 18 predicted proteins | sample TA2KigCa35mmetaG_FD_150862 | JGI IMG/M metagenome (GOLD analysis project Ga0194129, IMG submission 150862) | Freshwater microbial communities from Lake Tanganyika, Tanzania - TA2015038 Kigoma Deep Cast 35m | ecosystem: Environmental > Aquatic > Freshwater > Lake | place: Tanzania: Lake...
AACTGGTCAAAATATTAGTTTAAAATATCCTTTATTTACTGCAACTGCAAATCTAACAGATTTTATAAAGCATATGCCTGTTTTAGAAAGAACAGATCAAAATGGAAATACGCTTCTATTTAAAACACAAATTCAAAGTTTAAATTTTACTTTAAAAACAACTGTTGCTGATTTTACAATAAACAATACTTTAACTCCTCAATTACAAGATACTACATTTTCTGTATACTATGATAATAGATTTATTAAAACTTCTCAAGGCACTGCAATAGAACAAGATAATTTTATAAGTTATGTAAATCTTACTGCTTTTTCTCCACAAAATACAGCATTAGAATTTATAGGTCAAAAAGAAGTTCAATTCAAATTAACATATTCTAGCATGCTAAATTCAGATACATTTGATAGATATGGATATGGAAATAATAAAGAAATAAGAACACAAATACATGTCGTAGGAGCGCAATCAGGTGCAAGTATTACAATACCAGTAACAGTAGTAATAGCTTAACATTAATAAGGCAAAAAAAATATGAATACATATAACAGTAATTCTTTAATAACATTTAGTAACGCAGACAAATTATACACAAGCGGATCAGTATATCAATTAGTAGATGTATTGCAAGTTGACATATCATCAATAGACCCTGAAGATGTTGAAACAAGCACGCGTAAAAAATATGATGTTTTTAGATCAGGAACAGTAAATGAAATAACTTCTTCTCTTTTTCATACTATTTTCGACCAAGACAACACACTTCAGACTTCAAATGAGCTGCTTGATATAACAATAGGTTCTTATGTAAGCGGAACAACAGTTCAAGATGTTTTATTAGAAACAGATAGCGCTGGAAAGCTCATCTTTGATTCGACTGGAACAATTATGATGAGAGAAAAAATTGATATATATCGACAATATGCAAAAGAGCTTTTAGGAAGCACAGATAGCTATTTTACTTTGCCCTATGGAGAAACTATTATTGAGTCTAATGTTGCTGACCGTATTGATGATGCTATTTTTATAAATATTAAAAGATTATTTTCAAGGGACGGAATAGTAGAAGGTTCTTTTGCTATGAAAATGTACAATGAGAGTAGCGGAACTTTTAATAGAACTGAAGCTATTGACTATGATAATTTAACACCTCAGATAATATTTGATGATACTGACACTGTAACATTTAATACAATAATTTCTGGAAAAGTAGGAACAATTGTTAAAGAAGTTAATGATCAGGTTGTTAAAGTAGGACAAATTTGGTATGATAAAGGTATAGTAGTGCTTGATTCTAAAAAAGTAATAAATTTAGAAGAAGAATTAACTGGAAATATAACTGTTGTAAATGAAGACGAATTGCAAGAAAAGACAGGAACATTTATTGAATTTTGGACTGCATGTACTATAGATGAAATATTAGACCATATATGTAGCACTTTGTTTGGTAGAACAAATGATGTAGCTTTAGCTTTTAAAAATAAAACTAAGATTTATTCAAATATACTTTTTTGTAGAGCAGCGCCAAGTCAAATGAATTATTCATATAATCCTACTTTTGTTGACGAAGAAGGAAAGATAAGAACAGTAACAGATGACGATGAAAATGGTTTTACGTTTATTACTACTGTAGGTCTATACGATGCAGGAAATAATTTACTTGCAGTTGCAAAAACAAGCAGACCTATTGAAAAAAATCCGACAGTTGATATAACGCTAAGAATTCGTTTAGACTTTTAATATTTACTTATTTAGTTCTTTGTATATATAATATAAAAAGCTAGTGAGATACTTTTTCTTATGTATTTAAAGAATATTAATAAAGACAATATAGTTTTTAATAAGGTAAGGCTTGACGATATAATAAATTATGTCAATATAAATGAAAAAAATTTAGACATAGTAAAAAATATAATTTCAAATAATAATTTAAAAATAACATCTAATTTAGACAGTTTGATTCTTGAAAATAATAATAAACTTATATTTGGAGAAAAGTCTGCAAATAATTTTTATTCTAAAAGTACTAGTGAAATTATAAATGATAATGTATATGAAATATTATCTAATTCTTTAACTGGCGGGCATAACGGAAAATTATTATTGACAAATAAGTCTATTCTTAAAACAACAGGAACAATAATAAATACTCTTTCTAATTATAAGAGTTTTGGAATAGAAAGAATTGAGAAAAATTATCTTGTAGATGATCCAAATACTTCAAAAATAACATCATCATTAAATCAATTTAAAAAATATAAACAAAACACATTTCAGAAAACATTTTATAATTTTAATACAATAAATTTTTATTCAACAAATAGCACACAATATAAGGGAACAAATTCAACTGCTACAATAGACAATAAAACACATAAAAATGTTTTATGCTATCCAAATCTAATAAATAATCAAGGATTAAAAAATTATTACATAGATGAAGATTGCTCTTTATCTTTTTTTATAAATCCTAGATATAAAAACTTTACATCAAAAGGTATTTTTGATTTTAATCCTGGCTGCGTTATAAATATACCTAACTTTTTAAGTGTATATCTAATAGGTGATACAGAAAAAGACGCTTTAGGAAAAATAGATTCTTATAGGCTTTTAATTTCAACAAATAATAGTGCTTCTTCAAATATAGATTTTCAAGATATAATTGAAGGAATAGATTTTACTGATAATAACATTCAGTATAATGATAATTCAGATTCAGTCTTAACAGAAAATAAAATATTAAAACATAATAATTGGCATAATATTTGTATATCAGTAAGCACTAATTTTAATAAAACTGATAAAGATATTTATATTTTTATTGATGGTAAGTTATTAAATAAATATTCAGTTGAAAACTTTAATTATATTAATAAAGATTCTGAAGATTATATCTGCATAGGAAATAGAATTAGATTTGATACTGGAAATTATACAGATGCTGTTTATAAAATGTTTTCTGTAAATAAAACAGAAGAAGAAGATCTAGAAGGACCTTTTATTACTAAATCTATAAAAATAGGAAAAAATACAGACAATATTTTTGGAACTTCATTACAAGAAATTTATTTAAATAATACGTTAAATATAGATAATAACTTTGTTCAGCAAACATCTGAAGCACTTCATGCTGAATTGCATGATATAAGAATTTATAATAATTCTGTTATCGATGAAAGATACTCAAATAACATTTATACAAAAGGCATTAAAGATATAAACGAAGAAAAGAAAAATGGATTAATTTTCTATGTTCCTGTATATTATATACCTGAGGTGACAGCAAAGCGTGCAAACCTAAATCTTTCAGGCGTGACAAAAACTTATAAGAAAAATGGAAAAGGAATAATAGTATCTGACAATAATGGTCAAATATATAAAGATATTAATATTGCATATTCAAGTCCTATAAATCCTTATTTTTATAATTTTTGTGGTGGTTATGAAATAAATGTTGAAAACTTTTTATTTGAATTTATAAGTAAAACTTCTCCTAACGTATTTTTTTCATTTATAGACACTGACGCTTTGATTGAATATCTATATGCTGTAAATACAACTTTGTCAAGTTATGATATAAAATCATTATATAAAGAAATATCAAAAAAAGGATTTAGCGCAAATAAATTTTTAGAAGAGCGTTTATGTTTTCCTAAGCTAAATGAAGAAGAAGACATGGAACCTATTTCTACATTTAGAATTTTATCTGCTTTTTTTGAAAAAAATAATCTTATATTACCAAATGACAATGGATTACAATATCAATATCACGATTTAATTTTTAATGTATTTAATGAATTTTCTAATAGTGTTTATTACAAATCAGAAAATAATCAATATAATGCAGCACAAGTAAACTTATCTACTTATTTAGAATGTGATAATAAAAAATTAAATATAACAGAAAGAGAATCTGAAAGATATTCTGAAGAAAACGGCATAATAAGTTATTTCAATACAGCAACACCTACAAGCACTTATACTACTTATGACAGATACTATGATTGCTCTAATTTAAACTATTATAATAATTTATTCACATTTACAAATAACGGAAGTAATATAGTCTATAAAAAATCAGAGTCAGGAGATATTAGCTTTATAAATATATCTTCTGGAATTAAAACTTTTAGTAATCCTTTTAGTAGAAATTATTTTGATGAAGATGTATATAATAATATAACTGATAACAATATATTATATTTTAAATCTATAAATGAAAACGAAAATATAGCATATAAAAAGTATTTATTACCAGAAGTTTCTATTAACAAGAACGAAACAAGTCCAAATATTTTAATGTTTGCAATTTCATCTCAGTTATTTGATAATTTTATAACTGATAATTCAATAAAGTTAAGGGACATTAATTTTGGATCTTCAGGTGGTGAAATAGATCTAAAATTTAGTGAGCATGAAGGTCTAATATATAGATCAAATGCTTTAACAAAAAATGCATTATATTCAAAGCAAGGAGTTTCTTTAAATAAAGAAGGATTAGTATTTATGATGCATCCTGCTTTGTTTAGTTTTGGAAACGATATGTTTAATATACAGTTTAATAAAAGCAATTCAATGTTTGTTAATGAAGTCAATATTGATGCACTTAATATCAATGTTTCAAAATCAAATAACAACTCTTATTTAGAGGACTTGAGATTAGACGATAGTGCGTTTAATAAAGATGAAAAATTTGTTTATATTACAGATATTTTTTTACATGACGAAAATCTTAATATATTAGCAAAAGTAAAACTAGCTACTCCTTTTGCTAAGAAAGATTCAGATAATGTTAGATTTAGAGTCAAAATGGATTATTAAATGAAAGAAGTGTGTTATATTGGATTAGATATTTCTACTTCAATAGTAGGCGTATCTTTTTTTTGCAAAGAAAAGAAAGTAGTTTCAGTTTATAATATAAATTTAAAGAAGTTAGATAATCTTTTTTACAAAGCTGATTTTGTAAAAAAGTTCTTTATTGAAAAACAAAATTTGTATAATTTTAATAATTTAAATAAAATATATATTGAAGAGGCATTACAGTCATTTTCAAGAGGACAATCATCTGCAAGAACACTCCACCAGTTATCAGCATTTAACGGTATTGTTTCTAATATTGTTTATAATGTTTTTAATAGAATACCTTTGTATGTAAATGTAAATAAAGCTAGAAAAGTTTTAGGAATACAAATTGATAAGACTTTAAAAGAAAATACAAAACAGCAGGTATTTAATTGGGTTAAAGAAAATATAGAAAATTCTAATATAAATTGGCCTATAAAAACTCAAAAAAGAGGCGAGTTAAAAGGTCAATTAAAATTTGATGATTGTTGTTTCGATATGGCAGATGCTTATGTAATATGTAAGGCACCATTATTAAATGAAAGTTGTATCTCCTGAAGATAAAATAAAATTTATAAGTAAAATTACAAAATCAGTTGTAGATAGAAACGGAGAAAACATATCTATATCTTGTCCGTTTTGTAATAATTCTAATAAAAATAAATTAAAGTTAGTAATTCATATAGAAAAAGGCTATTATCATTGCTGGGTTTGTGATAAAAAAGGTAGCGATGTTTCTTTCTTAGTAAAGAAAATAAATCCTTCTTTTTATGAAGAATCTAAAACTTTTTTTATTAAAAAATCAACTTCAAAATTTAATCTTAATATTGATTTGTCATGTTTAGACAATACATATTTAGAAATTGAAGAACAAAAAATTGAAAAAGAACAAGTCTTAGACTTTCCTGACGATTTTGATTTGCTAGCAACTAATTTTAATAGTAAAAACCCTAATACTAAAGCTGTATTTAATTATGCATTATCTAGAGGCATTAATAAACATAAAATGTGGTTGCTTAAATTAGGTTTTTCTAATACTGCTAGATTTAAAAGACAATTAATTATACCTTCATTTGATGAAGAAGGAGAAATAAATTTTTATACTGCTAGAAAAATAGACGCAGAAACATCTGATCCTTTTAAATACAATAATGCATCAGTAAAGAAAAAGAATATAATTTTTAATGAATTGTTAATCGACTGGAATAAAGAACTTACAATAGTCGAAGGGCCTTTAGACTTGTTAAAGACTAATGATAACGCAACTTGTTTATTAGGCTCTTCTCTTACTGAGGACATGCTTTTATTTAATAAAATAGTTAAAAATAAAACAAAAATAAATCTTGCATTAGACGCAGACGTTTATCCAAAAACAGTTCATATTGCTAATATGTTGTCTTCTTATGATATAGAGGTGAAAATTGTAGATACAAGATCAGCAAAAGATGTAGGTGATATGACAATAGATCATTTTAAAGATATACTTCTAAATAAATCCAAAAAATTCAGTAAAGATGATTATCTCATCAATAAAATAAAAAAACTATAAAGGAAAAAAATGACATTTAAATGTATTCATATTGCAGATATTCATTTTAGAGGAATGAAAAGACATGATGAATATAGAGAAGTATTTGAAACATTTTTTCTTAAAGCAAGAGATATATGTCCAGATATAATTTATATTGGTGGCGATATAGTTCATTCAAAAACACAAGGAATTACACCTGAGCTTATTGATATTGTCACTTGGTGGCTAAATGAATTAAGCAAAATTGCGCCTGTTCATATGATATTAGGAAACCATGACGGTTTAATACTAAATGATGACAGACAAGATGCGATTTCTCCTATTGTTAATGCTATAAATAATAAAAATATTTATTTGTATAAGCAGAGCGGTGTATATCCTCTTAATAATATTAATAAAAAAATTAACTTATGTGTATTTTCATGTTTTGATGAAAAAGGTTGGGAAAATGTTAAGCCTGTTAAAGATGAAATAAATATTGCACTATATCATGGAGGGGTTTTAGGATCATTAACAGATATTGACTGGGAAATAGATGGAGAAATAGAATTAGACTTTTTTAAAGGTTATGACTTTGCATTTTTAGGTGATATACATAAATTTCAATATTTAGATGAGCAAAAAAGAATAGCATATTCTGGATCAACAATTCAGCAAAATTACGGTGAAGATGAAAATAAAGGATTTCTTCTATGGGAAATAAACTCTAAATATGATTATGTCTCTTCTTTCCATAAAGTTGAAAATAAATATAAATTTATAAATATAGAGTTTAAGAATACAGTCAAAGACACGATTGAAACTTTAAAAAATAAAATAACTGAAAAATCTAGAGTACGTATCATATCAGATGATGTTGTTACAAACAGTGAAATTAATGAATTATCTGCTTACTTAAAAAACAATTATAAAGTTTCTGAGGTTGTTTCAAAGGTAAATTCTCAAAATATTCAAAACGTCAGTATAAAAAATACAAAATACAATGGTTTTGATATTAATCATCAAGAGTCTAGACTTTCATTAATAGAATCGTATTTTAAAAATACTATAACAAAAGAAGAAATATCTAAAATAGACAATTTAATGAGTTATTATCTTTCACAAGTTGCTGAAAACGAAGAGGATGTGAACTCTTTTTATTCAAAATGGAAAATTGATTCATTAAAATTTAATAATACATTTGCTTATGGAGAAAATAATTACATTAATTTTAAAAAATTAAATGGATTAGTAGGTATTTTTGGAAAAAATAGAGCTGGTAAATCTTCTATTGTAGGAACTTTAATGTATGGATTATTTAATTCAACTGATAGAGGTGTAATTAAGAATATAAATATAGTTAATGAAAATAAGAAATCATGTGACGTAGAAATAAAATTAAATATTAATGACAACTATTACTTAATTAAAAGAGAGACAATTAAAAAATATAGCAAAAAAGGAGAGACTACTGCTTCTACAAATCTTGATTTAATTGCAATTGACAAAGATGATAATTTAATAAATCAAAATGACGAGCAGAGAAGAGAAACAGAAAAAATATTAAAATCATTAATTGGAACTTCTGAAGACTTTTTAATGACTTCATTTGCTTCTCAAGGTAATATAAACTCATTTATTGATGAAAAATCAAGCAACAGAAAGTCTATACTCACAAAATTTTTAAATCTTGATATATTCGAGTATCTAGTTAAATACTCAAGAGAAAAATCATCAGAGTTTAAATATAAGCAAAAAATGTTTAGTGACAAAGACTGGATTTCTCTAATAGAAGAACAAAAATTAAAAATACTTTCTATTAATAATGAAATTAATTTATTAAATAATAAAATAAATGAATTGATAAATAAAAAGGTTTCTTTAGAAGTCGATTTATCAAATATTAAAAATGAAAATGAAATTTCTTATGAAGAATGTAATGAAAAAATAAATGAATTAGATCAAAAAATTTCTGCAATAAACCAAAAAATATCTGAAAATATTCAAAAAATAGAATATTCAACAAATAAAATAGATAAAATTAACGACTTTAAACAAAATTTTGATATAGAAACATTACATAAAGAGAAAAATAGAGTCGATAATTTAACACAAAATTTAAATTCTATTATAAGCACTTTACAAATTAAAGACTTCACAAAAAGCAAAAACGAAAAGTCTTTAAAAATATTACAAGAAGTTCCTTGTGAAGATAAGTTTACTAATTGCAAATTCATAAAAGAAGCGCATGATATTAATCATTCACATAAAGATCTTATAAAAGAGATAGATGATTTAAACAAATCTGCAAATGAAATATTACAAATCTTAGAAGAATTAAAAAAGGAAGATATAGAAGAAAAAATAAACAAATATAATAAAATAATTCAAAATGAAAAAGAATTATCTTTTAATATTAAAACAATAGAATTAGAAGTATCAAAACTAAACCTTCAGCTAGAAGCATTACAACAATCAAAAAATAAATACGCAGAATTACTACCACAATTATTTAAAAATAAAGATGATAATACTAATATAAATAAAAATAAGATTAAATCTGCATTAAAACAAGTTGATTTTGATTTAAGTGATTTAAATTCTATTAATCATAAGCTAATCGGACAGAGAGCTTCATGTGAAACATTAATTTTAAATTATGAAAATATTAAGAAAGAGTATAGTGATTTTATAGAAGAATATAAAACATTTCAGCTATTTGAGCAATGTGTATCAAAGAAAGGTATTCCTACACTTTTAATAGAGACATGTTTACCTGCGATTAACAAAGAATTAACAAGACTATTATCTACTATTACTAATTTTAATGTTGAGTTGCAATTTGATAATTCATTAGGATCTTTAGACATTTATATTGTTTATGAAAAGACAAGAAGACTTATTGAATGTTGCAGTGGAATGGAAAAAATGTTTGCTTCTATTGCATTGAGAGTCGTATTAATTAACATGTCTAGCATACCAAGATCTGATATATTTATAATTGACGAAGGATTTGGAACTTTAGATGCTACAAACGTAGAATCATGTATAAAAATGTTTAATTTGCTAAAAATGTTTTTCAAAACAGTTTTAATTATATCACACGTTGATATAATAAAGGAATCAGTTGATTCATTTATAGAAATAAACAATGAAAACGGATTTTCAAATGTCAGAGTTGAATAATATTTTAAAAAACGCTAAATGGGAAAAAATAGATGATGAAGTAGAGCAAACTATAATTAATAGTATTGTTTATAGAAGACCTATAGACTGTGAAACAATTAATTTAGATTGCAATAAATGCAAAAATCTAATTACTACTATTGAAGATGTAATAGCTTTCAAAGAAATAGGCAAATGTTCAACGTGTGCTGATATATATAAATATAATACTTAAAGGTTTTTATTATGACAGTAAATTATAACGTATTAGGTACGTGCATAGACAATGTATTTAATAATACTGCAAAAGATTCTTCTAGAAAAGCTATTTGCAAATTAAACGGTGACATTATGTCTATTTCTTTTTTAACAATTAAGGAATTTGCAAGAGAAAGTGATATTTTCTTGCAAACAAGAGACTTTGAAGAAGAAGCTAGACAAATAATAGGAAAAAAATTAAAAGACATTAAAGAAAAATATTCAGCAAGTGGAGAAAAAATAAAAATTGTTGAGGTAAAAGAAGATAAAAATAAATGTACTTTTGAAACATTAACTGTATCTCCTATTTCTCCTAAAAGAACTATAAAATGTTGTTATACTGTAAATTATAAATTTGCATAAAACATTTTGAGTATTAATATGAATCTTACAAAAAGACAACAGCTTACTGAAGTTATAAAATGCGGAAAAGATCCCGTTTATTTTATGAATACGTATTTAAAAATACAGCACCCTGTAAAAGGATTGCTGCCATTTAAAACATTTCCGTTTCAGGATGACTGTATAAAAAGTTTTAATGAAAATAGATTCAATATTGTACTTAAATCACGCCAGCTAGGATTATCTACTTTAGCAGCAGCATATGCTGTCTGGCAGGCCGCGTTTTATAAAGAAAAAAATATACTTATTATTGCAACTAAATTAGCAGTTGCACAAAACTTTATAAGAAAAGTAAAAACATATATTGAGAATATGCCAAAATGGCTCCTTATACCTACAATAACTGCATACAATAAACAAGCAGTAGAGTTTTCTAATGGTTCACAAATAAAAGCAATACCAACATCAGAAGACGCAGGTCGCTCTGAAGCTTTGACATTACTTATAGTAGACGAAGCAGCTTTCGTTAGAAACTTTGATGAGCTTTGGATGGGTTTGTATCCTACACTTTCTACAGGAGGTAGAGCAATTATTTTATCAACTCCTAATGGTGTAGGAGGTCAATATCATGATTTATATATAAAAGCAGTTGAAAAGCAAAATAAATTTAATCCTATAAAATTAATGTGGGATGTTCACCCCGAAAGGGATCTTGCTTGGTTTGAGCGTGAAACAAAAAACATGTCGCAAAAGCAAATTTCACAAGAATTATTGTGCGACTTTGCATCTTCTGGCGATACATTTTTAACTGCAGAAGTAATGGATATTTCAAGAAAATATATTCAAAATCCAATAGAAAAAAGCGGTCCAGATTTAGGTGTTTGGTTTTGGGAATATCCTCTTGAAGGATCAAATTATATATTGTCTGCAGACATCTCAAGAGGAGATAGCGCAGACTTTTCTACTTTTCACGTTATATCTACTAATAACTTAAAAATTTGCGCTGAATTTAAAGGAAAAATAAGTCCTGATCTATTTGGTATGCTAGTGTACGATATTGCAAGAAGATATAATAAAGCATTAGTTATACCTGAAAATAATGCTTATGGTTACACAGTTTTAGTAAAATTAAATGAATTAAAATATAAGAATTTATATTTTGCATCTGAACAAGAAAAATATAAATTCTTATATAATAGCGAAAACAACATAGGAAAAGCAGGATTTACTACTACAAAAGACAGCAAATCAAGAATTCTTATAAACCTAGAGGAGTCTATAAGAAATGAAAAACTTAAAATACCTTCAGTAAGACTATATGATGAATTAAAAACATTTGTATGGCAAAACAATAAAGCAACAGCAATGACAGGTTTTAATGATGACTTAGTTATGTCTATAGCAATAGGTTGTTGGCAAGCAGGAATGTCGTCTGATAGTTTTATTGATACACAAATAGAATATTCAAATGCCTTATTAAAAGGAATGGCAATAAATAAAAATAAGATAGATGATACAATTATATCTCCTTTTTATAATAATAAAGACATAATGAATAAACCTTTATTTCCTACAACAATAGGCTCTGAGTATATGCAAAATAAAAATTCTGCATTAGGTGATTTTGAATGGCTAATAAGAAGAAAGTAAAAAAATGAAAGAAAAAGATCAAAATCTATTTAAAAAATTAACTACGCTTTTTAGAAGCGGACCTCTTGTTAAAAGAAAAATTAAAAAATCAAAAGCAAAACATTCTACTTCACCTAGCTCTCTTGAGACATTTAGAAGAGCACATAGCGATGTATACAATAGCACGTTAAGTGCATATGGCTCATATGATAGAATGGCAAGATATTCTGATTTTAGCGAAATGGAAGCGACACCTGAAATATCCAGTGCGCTAGACATATACTCAGAAGAGTGTGTATCTCCAGATGCTAATGGATCAATACTTTCTATTTACTGTGAAAATAGAAAAATGAAGGAAATATTAGATAATTTATTTTATGATATTATTAATGTAGACTTTAATTTAGCTATGTGGGTTAGAAATTTATGTAAATATGGCGACTTTTTTCTTTTTAATGACGTTTCTCCTGAATTTGGTATTGTCAATGTTTTTCCTATTCCAATTGCAGAAATACAAAGAGAAGAAGGTTATGACCCAGAAGATCCTTCTGCTGTTAGATTTAGATGGGTAACACAAGGAAATAGAGTATTAGAAAATTGGCAAATTTCACACTTTAGACTTCTTGGAAATGATGCATTTTTACCATACGGCTCTTCTGTGCTAGAAGGAGCAAGAAGAATATGGAGACAATTAATTCTTATTGAAGATGCGATGCTTGTTTATAGAGTTATTAGAGCGCCTGAAAGACGTGTTTTCTATATTGACGTAGGTAATATTCCTCCAGAAAACGTTGCAGATTATTTACAGCAAGCACAAACTTCATTAAAAAGAAATTCAGTTATTGATAAAAATAGCGGACAAGTAGACTTAAGATATAATCCACTTTCAGTCGATGAAGATTATTTTATTCCTGTAAGAGGTGGCGATACAGGAACAAAAATAGACACGTTAGCAGGAGGTAATAATACTGCTGCAATAGAAGACGTAGAATATATACAGAAAAAGCTATTTGCTGCACTTAAAATTCCTAAAGCTTATTTAGGATATGATGAAGATATAGGCGCTAAAGCAACATTAGCACAAGAAGACATCAGATTCAGTAGAACAATACAAAGAATTCAAAAGACAATAGTATCTGAATTAACTAAAATAGCAATAATTCATCTATATTCACATGGATACGAAGATGAAGATCTGCTAAATTTTGAATTAAAATTAAGCAATCCCTCATCAATTGCTCAACAACAAAAGCTAGAATTAATAAAAATGAAATTTGACATAGCAAGTCAAGCGCCAGAGTCACTTGTTGATAGAGAGTGGATAAGAAAAAATATATTAGATCTAAATAATGATGAAATAAATAGAATATTATTAGGAAGAAAGGCTGATAAACTTGAAGATCTAAAGATTGAAAAAGTAGAATTACCACAAACTGAAAGTGCAGAAGGTGCAGAAGATGATCTAACAAAAGACTCGATGGCCTCAGACACACCTTCAGCAGGTACAAGTAGCACCGATGATTCTGGCGGATTAGGAGGCGGTGGCGGACTTGCAGGATTATTCTCTTCTGATGTTAAAAAAGGTAATGTGATAATTGAAGATGATTATCTCGAAGACAAAAGCATAAATGAAGAAGACGTGTATGAAGATGAAGATGAAGATGAAGATGAAGATTTAGGTTTAATGTTTAAAAAAAATCATGCAGGTGAAAAAATTGTTCCGAAAGGGTCTAGACAAAAATATAAAAACGCAAAAGGCCATTCTGCATTAGGAAATGATGCAAGTTACAAGACAATAAAAGCAGCAGGTCCTAGTAAAAAATCAATATCATCAGTATCAAATACTACATTGTCTGATATTTCATCTATATCCAGCATAAAAGATTCTTATTATACTTCAAGCCCTGTTTTAGCAGATTTTATAGAAAAAAATATTTCAAAAACAAGTTTATATCCTGGTTTGAGTAAATCATTAAAACAAATGGATAATAAATTTAAAAAACACAAAAGCACTATTTTAAATGAAGAAATAAACGATGATATTAATGGTATATTTAATATCAATGATGAAGAGGAAAAATAAATAATGAAAAAGATTCACAATAAGAAAAGAAATGTGGGTATTATTTATGAGCAGATTGTTTCTTTTATATGCGAAAAAACTATAGAAAATAATGATAAAGATGCAAAAAAAGCACTAGATATATTGCAAAATCATTTTAAAAAAGGAACACAATTATATAAAGAATATAAATTATTTAATGCTTTGCATAAAACAAGAAATATTACTGAATCTTTGTCAATGTCAATTATTAATGAATGTAAACAGGCATGCAATTATCATTTTGATGAAGAAAAACTAGAAATAGAAAAATCTTCGTTAATAAAAGAATTAAATTATAATTTTGGAAAAGGCGTTATTTTTGAAAATAAAGTTAAAGATTATACAATATATGCTACAATACAAGTATTATTAAATGAGTGGAGATTAAAAACAAATAGAGATATAGAAACTATAGGTTTATTTGAATCAAAATTACAAAAATGGTTAATGACAGAAGAAGAGCAAGCAAATATACAACAAATTAATTCATATGATCCTCTAGTAACAAAAATAATGAAGGAGAAATATGAAAAAAAATACAATAATATTCTGAATGGTGAACAAAAAAATATAATAGATATTTTTATGAATTTAGAAAACAATACAGAAGAAGTTTTAATTAAAAAATTAATGGTTTTAAAAGAAAATACACTTAGTTCTGTTAAAAAATTTAAAAAAGAATGTAATAATCAGATACTATTAGAAAATATCGATAATGTTATTTATAAAATAAACGCTTTAGATTGTGAAACTATTAATGAAAAAAATATAGAAAAATTTTTATATATATCAAAGTTAATAGAAGAAATAAAAGGTGAATAAATGCAAAATTTATTAATTACTGAATGGGCTTCATTTGATTATGATAAATCTGTTATAAAGGAAATGAAAAATATGGGAGGTCCTCTTATGATGAAAGGAATTCTTCAAAAGGCAGAAACATTAAACCAAAATGGAAGAGTTTATCCTAGAGTAATCCTTGAAAGAGAAATAAGAAACTATCAAAAATTTATAAAAGAAAATAGAGCGTTAGGAGAATTAGATCATCCAGACTCTTCTGTTGTAGAATTAAAAAATGCATCTCATATAATTAGGGAAGCAAGAATGGAAGGCAATATTGTCTATGGAACTGTAGAAATATTAAACACACCATCAGGCAAAATATTGCAATCATTAGTAGAAAGCGGAGTAACTTTAGGTATATCTTCAAGAGGCGTTGGTTCTACAAAATCAGACGGTGATTTACAAATAGTTCAAGACGATTTTCAGCTTATTTGTTGGGATTTCGTTTCAGAACCTAGCACACCTGGTGCATTTATGTTAAAAGAATCAAAACAAATAAATTCTACAAATATAAATAAAATATTTAATAAAACTGACAGAATTAATAGAATATTCAATGAAATAACAACTTGGAGATAAAATGACACCAGCACAACAAAGAATTCAAACAGTTGGGCATAATTTCATGCCAGAATATCAAATAAGTGCGATACCTTATGTATTAAACGATACTGTAGACTCTGTTACTTTAACTGAGACATATGACGGGACAGATTATAGAGTTATAAAATTACCTAAAATAAGCAATTTTATAAAATTAAAAACATCTAGTGCTACATTAAAAGTTTATTTTTCTAGAAATGATGTAATAGATGATAAGAATTATATTCTTATAAAAGAAAATGAGAATAATGAATCATTAAAACTTAGAATAGTTAATTTATATTTTAGTGATGCTGAATCTGGCTCTAATATACAGTTAATTGCAGGTCTTACTACTATAGATAGAAAAGAATTTACTGATATGGTTGAAATATTTTTGGGAGATGACACGAGTCTAATTGGTGAATAAAATGAATAAATTTAAAAAAAGTGAAATAAAAGATATCGTTAAAGAATGTTTAATTGAGATTCTGCTAGAAGGAATCGATATTAGTAAAAATGAAAAATTATCAATTAAAAAAGAAGAAGATACTCAATTTAAAAAAGGCTTTATAGAAGAAAATAAAAGAGTAAATAATACTACTAGACAATTAATTAAAAATACAACAAGTGACCCTATTATTGCAGATATTCTTGCAGATACTGCAAGAACTACACTTCAAGAGCAGCTAAATGCAGATAATAGCAAAAATATTAGTAGCATTAGACAGACACAAAATAATGATATTTCAATGTTTGACTCTTCTAATTGGGCAACTTTAGCTTTTAATAATAAAAGCAGGTAATATATAATATTTAGATATAATAAAAAGGAGCTGTATAATGAAAAATTTTACAATAACCGAAAATGAATTAAGACTTTTAATTAATAAGCAAAACGAATTAATAAAAGAGACACTTGAAGTTAATGCTAAACATCCAAAAGATGTTGCAAAAAGCACAAAACAAATAAATGCAAATGAATATTCAAAAACATTAGCACAATTAATAAACTATTATAAAAAATGCTGTTTAAAAGAAGAAACATTAAAAAAAGAACTTCTTAAATTACAAGAAGTTAAAAAAGAAATTAGTAATAAATTAATGAATAATATTTAATAATATAAAAAGGAAACACTAAATGGTTACAACAACTATACCTCATAAAGGAAGATACGGCACGTTAGATAATATACATGCAGAAATTCAAAAAGAAATTATAGAATCAAATAATGCTGTAAATTCTAGAAAGCTAACATTAGGTGTTTCAAGAAATTCTAATAGTATTTTTACAAAATCTTTACAAATAGCAGCAAATAGAATTGCCGAAAGAGATCCTGACGGTATTTATGATTCTGATGTATATACTACTTTTAAAAATGCTGTAGATGCGCCAGGTGGAATAACAGGCAGCGGTTTTAAAGGAACAGATGAATTTGATAGAGGTTATTTAAATTTTGATCATCCAAATGCATATATTAAAAAAGTTCCTGTTTCAAAAGCAGAACAGAATTTGGATAATAATACAGTCATTGATAATGATGAAAAAAGAACTTATAACATGTATCCAAATATTCAAAGTCCTTCAATTGAATCTCCTGGAGATACAACTGTAGAAGAAGAGAATATGGCAAAAATAGAATACTCAAGTGCTTGGGGAGCTTCTGTAGAGCAATCAAGACAAAGTAAAGACGATTACTTAGGTAATGGTAAAAACAATACTCTAGGTACGTTTTTTAAAAATAGCTACTAAAAGGATTTAAAAATGTCACAAACAAAACAATTAAATTATTCAGATCCACAAAGAAACTGTTTTCTTGTAGACCATCCTACAAGAGTAACAGAAGAATTTAGTTCTTTACCTAATACTATTCCTACATTTGGTGCGACTGACTGGGGAGACAAAGGTGTTTCAAATCAAAAAAATCTAAGAAGAATTTTTAGAACAAATTCTTTGACAAATCGTGATGTTGCAATAAAATTTATACAACCACTTACACCTGTGTCATTTGACAATGCTTCTAATTATAATCCTGACTTTTATAGTGTAGATTATACATTTAAAAACACAAGCACATCAGGACCGACTAATGACAACCCGCAATTAGGTGCTGCTCCAAATATTGCGTATCCTTCTGAGCCTACTTCTATATCTGATCCTAACACTGTTTCTGAACCTGTTACGCTTGAAAAAGGTGCAGGTAATAGCTGGGGATCAAGAGAAAAAGGAATTGAGAATAGAGGCGCATTTCAAACAGCTTTGGTTTTAAACAAATATTTACAATAAAGTAATTTATTAATATGACAATAAAAATAACGCCTGCTTATTCTGTGACTTCTGGTGACGCAAAAAAAGACTTAGGCTTTGGTCCTAATTCTGTTGGCGGTAAAAGTGCAAGTCTTCCAGACACAAGAAAAGGGTTGGGTATTGGATCAAATAGATTTATGTTAAATGATCCAAACGATCAAAGTAACAGGACTATTGCAGGAAAGGTTCCTGGCAATAGCTTTGGAAGAATAATTGGCGATATTTATACAGAAAAAGGTGAGTTTGATGATGAGATAGAGGAAGATGAGCTAAGTGATGAAATATCTTCTTTAATTCCTACTAATAATGTTTTGCTTCCATCAGACTCTTTTACACATTCAGATCCAGTTACATTTGGAAATTCTTTAGGTTATAGACTTAATGCTTCATATGATAGAATTTTAGATTATGAATTAAAAATTTTAAAAGAATATATTACTCAATCTTTAGGATTAAGTGGTAAAAATATTGTAAGAGGCACGCTTGGTGACATGTATCCTAAAAAAAATGTAGTAGGCACTGGAATAGCAAGAAATGGCGATAATTTTATTTCAGGGCACCAATCTGCTAAATTTAACAAAAAAGCAGGTTTTTATAAGAAAAATAGAGATATTGAAGATGAAGAAAATGATTATCGTCTTGGTGGATTAGGAGACGATAAAGAAATATATACGCAGTCTGTAAGCTTCAATAAAGTTTCAGATGATGGAATTTTTCACTCAAATACATCTTTTTTTGAAGAAGAAGATGAAGAACAAGATGTATTTGATTTTAAAAATGATTTCTTTTTTATAGGTGATGAAAAAAGCGATATTAGGAATGATAACAATAATTTAAAAAATCACAATAAAAGAATAATTAAAAATAATAAGATCAAATAATACGAGAAAAAATGTCAATTAGTATATACCAAGAAGCATTAAATGATGCTAAATTAATAAAAGAATCTGCTGAAGACAAAGTTAAAGAAAAATTAATTGAAAAATTATCTCCTCAAATAAAAAAGCTGATAGAAGCATCTTTTAATGAAAAAGAAGACGCTGATGAGGATATGGAAAACGAATCTGATAATTCTTCATATTCACGCAAAAAGGACGAAGGTTGCAGTGACATGTATGAATCAGAAGACGTAGATGAAGGTTGTCATGAAGTAGACGAGTCAGAAGACGTAGATGAAGATTGCAGCGACATGTACGAATCAGAAGACGTAGATGAAGATTGCAGCGACATGTACGAATCTTCTAGAAAAAATATTACTCCATTTAAAAAAATTGAAAAAAATGTATTATTTGAAACAGACAAAGAAACAAATTCTTTTATAAAAAAATTAATCAATAAAAATCCAATAAAAGAAAATTTTTATAAGAATTTTAATAAATTTAATACTTTTTTAAAGAAAAATTCTGAATTAAGTAATATAGATAATGTAACATTAAATGAAATAAATGATAGTTTAGATAATTTTTATAAAGAAATAAAATTATTTGAAAATAATAGTATAATTATTAAAGATAAAATACTATTAAAAGATTTTTTAATATTCAAAAAGGAGATAGACAATATGTCAAGAAGAGTTTTTAAAGAAGCAAATTCAAGAAATAAAAAATTATTTGAAATGTATCTTCAAGAAAAAGAAGAAGACAGCGAAAAAGAAGAAGACGAGCTTGATCTAAGCTTTTTAGATGACGATAAAAGCGATATGGGTAAAGATGAAGATGAAGATCAAGAAGTTGACTTTGATAGCGACGAAGAATCAGAAGATGAAGACTATGGAATGACAGATTCTAGCTCTTTAGGTGATATAGCTGATGATTTAAGTGATATTTCCAGCAAAATTCGTGATATGATACAGGACGAACAAGAGGAAGAAGAGGAAGATGAAGAGGAAGATGAAGAGGAAGAGGAAGATGAAGATGAAGAGGAAGGTGAGGAGATGGAAGAAGGATATGGCATGAAGGAAAATGCAAGAAGAAGAAATCGTATGCTGCAAATTGATGAAAACATGCTTAAAAGAGAAATAAGCAAAATGAGAAAACTGAAAGAGGGAGAAGCTAAGTCTATGGCTCATCATTTTGGTGGTGGCAAATTAGGCAAAGAAATGTTTGTTGATGTTGATGATAGGCTTTTAAATGCATACGCCGATGAGCTAGGCGATGCGCCTCGTCCAAAAGTTGAAGCTGCAATGAGAAATGAGCGTCGTAAAAATCGTATGCTTGAAAACAGACTTCAGGAATATAAATCAGCATTAAAAGGAATGAAAGAACAACTTTCAGAAATGAATTTGTTTAATGCAAAACTACTTTATGCAAACAAACTTATGCAAAATAAAGATTTATCTTTAAGCCAACAAAAACAAATAGTCGAATCACTAGACAGCGCAAAAACTTTAAATGAAGCTAAACTTTTATTTGAAAGTCTCTCTAAGAGCTTAATCAAGACCACTAGAAGTGGTAATCAAATGAATGAAAATAGAAGAGTTTTAAGTTCTTCTTCTAGAACAGTTACAAGCTCTCAGTCTGCTGGAACTCAATCTGCTGATTTAAGCCGTTGGGCTTTATTAGCAGGCATCAAAAAATAATAGCAAATTCAAAAAATAAAGCATATATATAAAAAAGAAAGGACTTATTATGTCATTTAACTTAAAAACATTAACAGAAGGTATCAAACAGAGAAACGTTGGTTCTCAAAACAAAAGACTTGTAGAAAAATGGTCAAGAACTGGTCTTCTTAGAGGACTTGAAGACACCCATAGAGAAAATATGGCTACATTATTAGAGAACCAAGCTTCACAGTTACTCAGAGAAGCAAATACATTAGGCGGAGCACAAGGTACTTCTTCTGACATCAGAGGATTTACAAATATCGCTTTCCCAATTGTTCGTAGAGTATTCGGCGGACTTGTTGCAAATGAATTAGTATCAATTCAGCCAATGAGTCTTCCTTCAGGCCTTCTATTCTATTTAGATTATACATATGGCTCTGACGTCGGTGGCGATGCAGATGGTTCTTCACCTACATACAAAGCAGGAGAATCTATTTATCACCAACCCACAGGTAAACAAGTCAGAAACGGCTCGTTTGCTACAGGCGGTCAATTCGATTTAACAGGATCAGGTTTCACAAAAGTTCATGAGAAAGTTACACTTACAGCATTAGCAACAGGAAGCAAAGTTGTTTCAGTAGGCCAATTAGATGTAACAGATGCAGATCATCTTAAATTGGTTCAGTTTGATCAACAAGTTATTGATGCAGCAGAAACATCTACATTTCATCTTCTCGCAGTAAAACTTGCAGAATTAGTTGATGTAGATGACACACAATTAAAAGATGTTTCTGTAGCAAAATCTTTGTCTGCTGCTGCTAATGCTGCTGAATTAACAAGACAAATTGAAGAT
>Ga0194129_10003725_pt1 | contig 20975 bp, 17 predicted proteins | sample TA2KigCa35mmetaG_FD_150862 | JGI IMG/M metagenome (GOLD analysis project Ga0194129, IMG submission 150862) | Freshwater microbial communities from Lake Tanganyika, Tanzania - TA2015038 Kigoma Deep Cast 35m | ecosystem: Environmental > Aquatic > Freshwater > Lake | place: Tanzania: Lake...
CGGCGCGTGGCTGGCCGGCCCGCTGGCGCCGATGCTGGCGGAGGCCTGCGACCCCGCGCGGCTGCGCCGACAGGGCCTGGTCGCGCCGGAGGTGGTGGCGCGCTGGCGCGCGGACCTCGCCGCCGGGCGGCGCGACACGAGCTGGCATCTCTGGACGCTGCTGGTGCTGCAGCGCTGGCTCTCGCTCCACGGCCGCCCCGAGGCGTCCTGAAACTCCGCTGGAGCGCGGGGCCCGTTCCGGCGGAAGATCGCGCCATGCCGAGTGGACCCAGCATCGCCGTCGTCATCCCCTGCTACGACGAGGCGGCGACGATCGCGCAGGTGGTCGCGGATTTCCGCGCCGCGCTGCCTGGCGCGCGCATCGTGGTGTGCGACAACAACTCGCGCGACGCGACGGCCGAGATCGCGCGCGCGGCGGGGGCCGAGATGCGGCGCGAGCCCATGCAGGGCAAGGGCAACGCCGTGCGGCGCATGCTCGCCGACATCGATGCCGATGTCTTCCTGCTGGTCGATGGCGACGCGACCTACGACGCGGCGAGCGCGCCCGTGCTGGTCGCCCGGCTGCTGGAGGAGCGGCTCGACATGGTGGTCGGCGTGCGCGAGGCGACCGATGCCGCCGCGTATCGCGCCGGGCATGCCTGGGGCAACAAGGGGCTGAGCGGCGCCGTGAGCCTGCTCTTCGGCACGCCGGTCACGGACATGCTCTCCGGCTACCGCGCGATGTCGCGCCGCTTCGCCAAGTCCTTCCCGACGCTCGCGACGGGCTTCGAGATCGAGACCGAGCTGACGGTCCACGCGCTCGTGCTGCGCATGCCGACCGGCGAGGTCCGCACGCCCTATGGCGCGAGGCCCGTCGATTCACCCAGCAAGCTCAACACCTGGCGCGACGGCTTCCGGATCGGGCGCATGATCCTGCGCCTGCTCAAGGACGAGCGACCGCTGCTGTTCTTCTCCGCGGTCTTCGCGGTGCTGGCGGCGCTTTCGCTCGCGCTGGCGGCGCCCGTGGTCGCGCATTTCCTCGCCACGGGCCTCGTGCCGCGCCTGCCGACGGCGGTGCTTGCCATGGGCGTCATGCTGCTCGGCTTCATGGCGCTGGCCGCCGGCTTCGTCCTCGACAACGTGACGCGCGGCCGGCGCGAGCTGCGACGCCTCGCCTATCTCGCCATCCCGGGGCCCGGCGCGAGGGGCTGATCGCCGCGCCGCGAGGCGATGGGGGTAGCGCGCAGGCCCGCGATCCTGTATCGGGCAGATTCATGAACGCGCCCCTTCCCTTCATCGACCTGCAGGCCCAGTACCGGCGGCTGAAGCCCGCCATCGACGCGCGCGTGATGCGCGTGCTGGAGCACGGCAAGTTCATCCTCGGCCCCGAGGTCGGCGAGCTCGAGGCCGCGCTCTCCGCGTTCTGCGGCGTGCGCGAGACGGTGACCGTGGCGAGCGGCACCGAGGCGCTGCGCATCCCGATGATGGCCGAGGGCATCGGGCCGGGCGACGCGGTCTTCCTGCCGGCCTTCACCTACACCGCGACCGCCGAGGTGCCCTGCGCGCTCGGCGCCGAGCCGGTCTTCGTCGACGTCGACCCGCGCAGCTACAACCTCGACCCGGCCGCGCTCGCGCGCGCCATCGCCGCCACGCGCGCGGAGGGGCGCCTGCGCCCGCGCGCCGTCGTGGCGGTCGACCTCTTCGGCCTGCCGGCCGACTACGAGGCGATCGGCGAGACCTGCCGGCGCGAGGGCCTGTTCCTGCTCTCGGACGCGGCGCAGAGCTTCGGCGCCAGCCGCGGCAATCGCCGCGTGGGCGCGCTCGCGCCGGCCACCGCGACGAGCTTCTTCCCGGCCAAGCCGCTGGGCGCCTATGGCGATGGCGGCGCGATCTTCACCGACGATGCCGCGAAGGCCGATATCTACCGCTCGATCCGCTTCCACGGCTCGAACAACGCCGACCGCTACGAGATCGAGCGCATCGGCACCAATGGCCGGCTCGACACGATCCAGGCCGCGATCCTGGCCGTGAAGCTGGAGGCCTATCCCGCCGAGCTCGCCCATCGCGGCGCGGTCGCCGCGCGCTACGACGAGCGGCTTCCCGCCGCCGTGCGCAGGCCCGCGCGCGAGGCCGGCAGCGCCAGCGCCTGGCCGCTCTACGTCGTGGAGACGCCGCGGCGCGACGCGGTCAAGGCGGCGCTCCAGCGCCAAGGCATCCCGACCGCGATCTACTATCCCAAGCCGATGCATTTCCAGCCGGCCTATGCGCGCCATGGCAAGGGGCCTGGCTCCCTGCCCGTCTCGGAAGCGCTCTGCGCGCGCGTGCTCGCCCTGCCGATGCACTCGGACCTCGACCTCGCGACGGTCGACCGGATCTGCGCCGCCGTGGCGGAGGCGCTCGCCTGACGATGGGCGGGCCGGCGCAGGCCTGGGCCGCGCGCGCGCTGGTCGCCGCGGCGGCGCTGGCGGCGCCGGTCGCCATCGTCTCCCCGCTCGCGATCGCGCCGCTCTTCATCGTCGTGGTGCTTGCCTGCCTGCCGTGCTTCGTCGCCGCGCGCGCCTGGCGCGAGCTTGCAGCGCCCTTGCCGGCACTGCTCGCCGCCGGCATCGCATGGGCGGGCGCATCGGCGGCCTGGGCGATCGATCCCGCGCGCGTCGCCACGTCGCTGCCGCCGATCGCGCTCTCCGCCTGCGGCGGGCTCGTCCTGGTAGCGGTCGCGCGGCGCATCTCGGGGCCGGCGCACGCGAGGCTCGGAGCGGCGCTCGCCGCGGGCATCTGCCTCGCGCTTGCGGTGCTCTGCGTCGAGGCGATGGCGCGCTATCTCGACATGCTGCCCACGCCGCATGCCCGGATCGTCGCGCTGCTCGGGCGCGGCTTCGATCCCGCGATCCTCAACCGCGCCACGACGGTCGTCGCGATCTCGTGCTGGATCGCGGCAGCGCTCGCGTGGCGGCGCGGCCGGCGCGCGACGGCGTTGCTGCTGCCGCTCTGGGCCATCGCGATACTCCCGGCCTTCTCCAGCCAGGCCGCGATACTCGCCTGGCTCGCGGGGGCGGCGAGCGCCATCGGCGCGGCATGCGCGCCACGCCTGTCGAGGGCGGCGATTGTCGCCGGAATCGTCGGCGGCTTCGCACTCATGCCCGCGATCCCCAACTGGGCGCCCTTCCACGACCACTTCGCCGACCGCACGCAGACCGGCTCGGTCTGGCACCGCGCGGAGATCTGGTCGCTCGTCGCCAGCCGCATCGCGGAGAAGCCCGTCCTGGGCTGGGGGCTGGATTCCTCGCGCGCCATGCCAGGCGGCAAGGACAAGGTGGACGGCTTCAACGAGCGCCTCCCGCTCCACCCGCATAACGGTATCCTTCAGCTGTGGCTTGAGCTTGGCGCGGTCGGCGCTGCCATTGGCGCCGCCATCGCGGCCCTCGCCGCGTGGCGAGCCACCAGGCCCGACCAGGATCGCGCTGCGCGCTTCGCGATGGCGGGCGCGCTTGCCGCGGCGTTGCCAGTCTACGCCACCGCCTATGGCGCGTGGCAGGGCTGGTGGATGGCGACGCTCTGGCTCGTCGCCGCCTTCGCGCAGGTCGCTGCGCGCGCGGAGCCGCCGCGATGAAGATCTGCCAGCTCTGCGCCGTCGACTTCACGCTCTGGCATTTCCTCGTGCCGCTGATGCGCGCGCAGCGCGAGGCCGGGCACGAGGTGGTCGGCGCCTGCGCGCCCGGGCCGCTGGTCGAGCGGGTGCGCGCGGCGGGCTTCCGCGTCGAGACGATCGGCTTCGAGCGCAGCATGGACCTGGTCGCCCATGCGCGCGCCTTCCGCGAGGCCTCGGCGCTCTTCGCGCGCGAGCGCTTCGACATGGTGCATGTCCACACGCCGATCGCCGCGCTCGTGGGCCGGCTCGCCGCGGCGCGCCGTCGCGTGCCGCGCATCGTCTACACGGCGCATGGCTTCTACTTCCACGAGCGCATGCCCGCGCCGCTGCGCGCGGCCTTCGCCGGCCTCGAATGGATCGGCGGGCGCTTCACCGACACGCTCTTCACCCAGGCCGAGGAGGACGCCGAGGCGGCGCGCCGCCTGCGGCTGTGCCGAGGCGGCGCGATCGCGGCGATCGGCAATGGCAGCGACCCCGCGCGCTTCTTCCCCGCCGCCGACGAGGCCGCGCGCGCCGGCCTGCGCGCGCGGCTCGGCCTCGCCTCGCCGCGCCCGGCCATCGCCTGCGTCGGCCGGCTGGTGGCGGAGAAGGGCTATCCCGAGCTGCTCGCGGCGATGGCGCGCGTCGATGCCGACCTCTGGGTCGTCGGCGAGCGCCTGGCCAGCGACCATGCCGGGTCGATCGCGGCGGACATCGCGGCGGCGGAGGCCGATCCCGCGCGCGGCCCGCGCATCCGCTTCCTCGGCTACCGCGCCGACGTGCCGGAGATCCTGCGCGCCGCCGACGCCTTCGTCCTGCCGTCGCATCGCGAGGGCATGCCGCGCTCGATCATCGAGGCGATGCTGGCCGGGCTGCCCGTCGTCGCCACGGACACACGCGGCTCGCGCGAGGAGGTCGTCCCGGGACAGACCGGGCTGCTCGTGCCGGTGCGCGACGAAGCCGCCCTCGCCGCGGCGCTGCAGGCGCTGGCGGCCGACCCGGACCTGCGCGCGCGCATGGGCGCCGCCGGCCTCGCCCGCGCCCGCGACCTCTATGTCGAGGACAAGGTCATCGCCCGGCAGATGCGGATGCTCGGCCTCGACGGGGGATCCGCGCGGCTGGACGAGTCGGGGCGGGTGGATTAAATCCGTGGGATGGCCCGTTGCACGGGCATGACCCAGGAACGCCTTCCCAGGACAGCGCCTTGCCCCTATCCCCCCTTCTCGTGCGCGACGCCGACAGGCTCGCCGACGCCCTCGCGGCGCTCGACCGCGACGGCCCCGGCATCGCGGCCGTGGTCGATGGCGCGGGCCGGATGGTCGGGACGCTCAGCGGCGGCTGCATCCGCGCCTTCCTCACGCGCGGCGGGCGTCTCGACCAGCCGGCGGGCGCGGCCATGAGCGCGGACGGCTCCAGCGCCCCCGCCGGGGCGGGCGACGCGCGGATCGAGGTCGACGGCGCCGGCCGGCCCGTCGCCATCGCCTCCCCCGCCTCCGCGCGGCGCATCCCGATCGCCGAGCCGGTGCTCGGCGGCAACGAGCTGCGCTACGTCACGGAATGCGTCCAGACCAACTGGATCTCCTCGCAGGGCAGCTTCGTCAGGCGCTTCGAGGACATGCTGGGCGAGCTGGTCGGCTCGCAGCACGTCGTCTCCTGCTCCAACGGCACGGCGGCGCTGCACCTCGCGCTGCTCGGGCTCGGCATCGGGCCCGGCGACGAGGTGATCGTCCCCGACCTGACCTTCGCGGCCTCGATCAACACCATCATCCACGCCGGCGCGACCCCGGTGATCGTCGACGTCGACCGCGCGAGCTGGAACATCTCCCCCGCCGCGGTCGAGGCGGCGCTGACGCCGCGCACGCGGGCGATCATGCCGGTGCATCTCTACGGCCAGCCCGCCGACATGGACGCGCTGCAGGCGATCGCCGCGCGCCGCGGCCTGCGCCTGGTCGAGGACGCGGCCGAGGCGATCGGCGCGGCGCTGCATGGCCGCGCCTGCGGCACGATCGGCGACGCCGGCACGTTCAGCTTCTTCTCCAACAAGGTCATCACGACGGGAGAGGGCGGCGCGGTCGTGTTCCGCGAGGCGGAGGCCGCGCAGCGCGCGCGGCGGCTGCGCGACCACGGGATGAACCCCGCCAAGCGCTACTGGCACGACGAGGTCGGCTACAACTACCGCCTCACCAACCTGCAGGCCGCCATCGGCTGCGCGCAGCTCGAGCAGGCGCCGAAATTCCTCGCGCGCAAGCAGGAGATCGCCGCGCGCTACCGCGCCGGCCTCGCGCGCGCGACCGGCATCGAGATGGCGGCGGAGATCCCCGGCCATCGCAACAGCTACTGGATGGTCTCGGTGATCGTCGACGCGGCGGCCACCGGCCTGGAGCGCGACGAGATCATGCGCAGGCTGGGCGAGGCGGGCATCGACACGCGCCCGCTCTTCTACCCGCTGCACGAGATGGCGCCCTACCGGCCGCATGCCGGCAACCGCGACTTCCCAGCGACGACCGGGCTGTCGCGCCAGGGCTTCAGCCTGCCCTCCGGCGTCGGCCTGACCGACCCGGAAATCGACTACGTCTGCGCGACGCTCGTGCGGATGATCGAGGCGCGCGGCGCCGCGCGCGCGGCGGCGGCAGCGCGCTGAGGCGAGGCGCCCGGCCTCAGCGCCGGGCGTTCATCACCGCGAGGCCCTGGGCCAGGTCGGCCTTCAGGTCCTCGACATCCTCCAGCCCGACATGCAGGCGCATCGCCTGGCCGCCGAGCTCGCCGCTGGTGGCGGTGCGCGTCAGGAAGCCGGCGCTGGGCAGCGCCAGGCTCTCGTAGCCGCCCCAGGACGCGCCCTTGCCGAAGAGCTGCAGCGCCTCCGCCATCGCGAAGACCTGCTCGCGGCTGATGTCCGGGCGGAAGACGATCCCGAACAGGCTGCAGGCGCCGGTGAAGTCGCGCCTCCAGATCTCGTGGCCGCGCGCGCCGGGCAGCGCGGGGTAGAGCACCTCGCGGATCTCCGGCCGGCCGCGCAGCCAGTCCGCGACCGCGATCGCCGAGCGCATCTGGTGCTCCATGCGCACGCCCATGGTGCGCACGCCGCGCAGCGCCAGCCAGCAATCGTCGGGGCTGGCGTACTGGCCGAGCACCAGCGAGGTGCCGCGCACGCGCTCCCAGTCGGCCTCGGACGCCACGGTGACGCTGCCCAGCAGCACGTCGGAATGCCCGACCACGTACTTGGTCAGGGCCTGGATCGAGACATGCACGCCGTGGCGGAAGGGCTGGAAATGGTGGATGCCCCAGGTGTTGTCGAGCATCACCGTCGCGCCGCGCCGCCTGCCGACGGCCGCGAGCGCGGGCACGTCCTGCATCTCGAAGCTGTGGCTGCCCGGGCTCTCGAGGTAGAGCACCGTCGTCTCGGCGCGGAACAGCGCCTCGATGCCGGCGGCATCGATGCAGGGGTCGTAGTAGGTCGTGGCCACGCCCATCTTCGACAGGAACGAGTCGCAGAAGCTGCGCGCGGGGCCATAGACGCTGTCGGGCATCAGCACGTGGTCGCCGGACTTCACGTAGGCGAGCAGCGGCACGGTGACCGCGGCGAGGCCGGTGGAGACGACCTGGCAGCGCGTGCCACCCTCGATCTCGGCGATGACGTTCTCCAGCGCCCAGTGCGTCGGGTTGCCGCCGGTGCCGTAATGGGGCTTCTGCTCGAGGCGCTCGGACCCGCCCTTCATGCGCTCGGCCATGTTCGGGTAGAGCATCGTCGAGCCGCGATGCACGGCCGGGTTCACGAAGCCGCGGATGTTGGTTCCCGCCCGCCCCGCATGGGACAGGCGCGTCATGTAGCGATGGGTCTCGTCCTCGGACATGTCTCTCGCGGCTCCGTGTGTCGGGGCGCCGACGCTGCCGGGAGCCGCGCCGCGATGCAAGCGTGGCGCGCGCCGGCGATGCGATATGCTGGCGCCTCGGCAAGGCCGGGAGGAAGCGGGATGGAGATACGCATGGACGGCCGCGTGGCCGTGATCACCGGCGCGAGCAAGGGGCTCGGCCTCGCCATGGCGCGCGAGTTCGCGGCTTCGGGCGCCTCGGTCGCCATGCTCGCGCGGCGCGCCGACGTATTGGAGGGCGCCGCCGCCGAGGTGCAGGGCCTCGCCGCGCAGGGCGCGCGCGTCGCGGGCTTCGCCTGCGACGTCGCGCAGGCAGGGTCCATCGCCGACGCCTGGGCGCGCATCGTCGCCGCGTTCGGCAAGGTGGACATCCTCGTCAACAACGCCGGTGCCAGCGCGGCGCGGCCCTTCGACGAGGTGAGCGACGCCGACTGGCAGGCCGACCTCGACCTCAAGCTCTTCGCCGCGATCCGCCTGTCGCGCCTCGCGCTGCCGGGCATGCGCGAGCGTCGCTGGGGGCGCATCGTCAACGTGCTGAACACCGGCGCGAAGGCGCCCACCGCCAGCACGACGCCGACCACCGTGAGCCGCGCGGCGGGCATGGCGCTCACCAAGGTCCTGTCGCTCGAGAACGCGCCGCATGGCGTGCTGGTCAACGCGATGCTGGTCGGCCTGATCGAGAGCGACCAGTGGCGTCGTCGCCACGACGCCGGCGCGGGCGGCGGGGCGAGCTACGCGGAGTTCCTCGCCGGGATGGCCAGGGGGCGCGTGCCCCTGGGCCGCGTCGGCGAGGCGGCGGAGTTCGCGCGCCTCGCCTGCTTCCTGTGCTCGGATGCCGGCTCCTTCGTCACCGGCACGGCGATCAACGTCGATGGCGGGATGTGCCCGGCGATGTGAGGCCGGAGGCCTGGCTCACAGCAGCCTGACGAGGGCCGCGGTCAGCGCGACCGCGCCGGCCATCATCGTCCCGAGCTTGATCGTCATGCGCAGCTCGAGTTCGGCGAGGTCGCGGCGCAGCCCCGCGATCTCGGCCTTCGTCTCCTGCCGCAACGCGGCGATCTCCGCCCTGAGTTCGTGGCGGACCGAGGCGATCTCCGCCCTCAGCGCCAGGTTCTGGCCGGCGAGGTCGTCCCGCGTCGCCAGCTGGCCGACGACCTCCGCCAGCGCGCCGGCCGTGGCGGCGGCGATGCCGTCGGCCTGGGCCGGCGCGAGGCCGGCCTCGGCGAGGTTCCGCGAGAAGCGGAGCGTGTCGAAAGCCACGATCGCCATGCCCTTCGATGCTGCACCAGGCGGCGCGGCGCCGTCGCGGATGCAGGCGGACGCGGTACGCGTCCCGAAGGAGGTTGATCGCCCCTTCCGGAGGGATCAAGCCCGGGAGGCCCGGTTTCTCAGATGCGCCTGCCGCTCGCGGCGTCGAAGGCGTGGAGCGCGGCAGGCGGCAGGCGCAGAGGCAGCCTGTCGCCCTCGCGCACCCTGGTCGTGCCGGGCAGGCGCAGCGTGAGCGCGCCGCCATCGGCGAGGCGCGCATGGACCAGCGTGTCGGCGCCCAGCGCCTCGACGAGGTCGACGACGACCTCGACGTCGGCCTCCGCCGCGCCCGGCGCGAGCTCGACATGCTCTGGCCGCACGCCCCAGGTGACCTCGCGCCCCTCGTCGAGCCCCGCCGCCAGCGGCAGCGGCAGCGCCGCCGCGCCGGCCATGGCGCGGCCGCCCGCGACGCGCGCGCGCAGGAGGTTCATCGCCGGCGCGCCGATGAAGCCCGCCACGAAGACGCTCGCCGGCCGCTCGTAGACCTCCAGCGGCGCGCCGACCTGCTCGGCATGGCCGGCATTCATGACGATCAGCCGGTCGGCCAGCGTCATCGCCTCCACCTGGTCGTGCGTGACGTAGATCGAGGTGGTGCGGATCGACTGGTGCAGGCGCCGGATCTCGATGCGCATCTGCACGCGCAGCTTGGCGTCGAGGTTGGAGAGCGGCTCGTCGAACAGGAACACCTGCGGGTCGCGCACGATCGCGCGGCCCATGGCGACGCGCTGGCGCTGCCCGCCGGAAAGCTGGCGCGGCTTGCGCGCGAGCAGCGGGGCGAGCTCAAGGATGCGCGCAGCCTCCTGGACGCGGCGCTCGATCTCGGGCTTGGGCGTGCCGCGCACGCGCAGCCCGTAGGCCATGTTGTCGTAGACGCTCAGATGCGGATAGAGCGCGTAGTTCTGGAACACCATGGCGATGTTCCGGTCCTTGGGCTCGACGTCGTTGACGACGCGCCCGCCGATCGACACGTCGCCGGCGCTCTGCGTCTCCAGACCGGCGACGATGCGCAGCAGCGTCGACTTGCCGCAGCCGGACGGCCCCAGCAGCACCATGAACTCGCCGTCGGCGATCGCCGCGTCGATGCCGTGCAGCACGGCGACGTCGCCGAACGACTTGCGGATCCCCGCGATCTTCACCTCGGCCATGTCGGCCCTCTCATTTCTCGGTGTCCACGAGGCCCTTGACGAACCAGCGCTGCATGAAGACGACGACCAGGACCGGCGGCAGCATGGCGAAGATCGTGGTCGCCATGATCAGGTTCCAGTCGTTCTGGACCTCGCCGGTGCCGATCATCTTGGTGATGCCGATGACGATCGTCTCCATGGATCTGGACTTCGTGATCAGCAGCGGCCAGAGATACTGGTTCCAGCCATAGATGAACAGGATGACCGCCAGCGCCGCGATGTTGGTCCGCGACAGCGGCAGCACCGTGTCCCAGAAGAAGCGCAAGGGGCCGGCGCCGTCGATCTTCGAGGCCTCGACCAGCTCGTCGGGAATGGTCAGGAAGAACTGCCGGAACAGCAACGTCGCGGTGGCCGACGCGATCAACGGCACGGTCAGCCCGGCGAAGCTGTCGAACATGCCCAGGTTCACGATGACTTCGTAGGTCGGGATGATGCGCACCTCGACCGGCAGCATCAGCGTGACGAAGATCATCCAGAAGAAGACCATCCGCAGCGGGAAGCTGAAGAACACCACCGCGTAGGCTGACAGCAGCGAGATCGTGATCTTGCCGAAGCAGATGACGAGCGCCATCACCAGCGAGTTGAACATCAGCGTGGCGACCGGCGTGCTGCGGATGCGCGTGCCTTCGCCCGAGCTCCATACCGTCCAGTAGTTCTCGGCCGCAAGCGGGCCGGGGAAGAGCGGCATCTGGCCGCGGCCGATCGTGCTGGCGTCCCAGGTCGAGCCGATCACGGCGAAATAGATGGGGAAGGCGAAGATGGCGACGCCCAGCACCAGGACCAGATGCGGCAGGAGATCCGTGCTGCGGCGCGGCGATGCCATCAGTAATGCACCTTGCGCTCGATGTAGCGGAACTGGATCGCGGTCAGCGCGATCACGATCGCCATCAGGATCACCGACTGGGCCGCGGACTGACCCAGATTGAGATTGGCGTTGCCGTCGACATAGACGCGGTAGATCAGCGTCACGGTCGAGGTTCCCGGCCCGCCCTTGGTCAGCGCGTCGATCGTCCCGAACGTGTCGAAGAACGCGTAGACGACATTGACCACCAGCAGGAAGAAGGTCGTCGGCGACAGCAGCGGAAAGACCACGGTCCAGAAGCGACGCGTCGCGGAGGCGCCGTCGATGGAAGCCGCCTCGAGCACCGATTTCGGGATCGATTGCAGCCCCGCCAGGAAGAACAGGAAATTGTAGCTGACCTGCTTCCAGGCCGAGGCGAAGATCACGAGCCCCAGCGCCTGCTCGCCGTCGAGATGATAGTTCCAGACGATGCCCGCGGCGTTGAGCGCGCGGCCGAGCACGCCGATCGAGGGATGGAAGATGAACAGCCACAGCACAGCGGCGACGGCGGGCGCCACCGCATAGGGCCAGATCAGCAGCGTCTTGTAGGTGGTGGCGCCGCGGATATGCCGGTCGGCCATCGCGGCGAAGAGCAGCGCCGGGGCCATGGCGAGCACCGTCACGCTGATCGAGAAGATCGCGGTGACCCGGATCGCGCCGAGATAGTTGGGGTCGGCGAGCACGGCCTGGAAATTCTCCAGGCCGACGAATTGCTGCCGCATCCCGAACGGGTCCTGCAGCAGGGTGGATTGGTGGATCGCCTGCGCTGCGGGCCAGAAGAAGAAGACGATCGTGACGGCAATCTGCGGCGCGAGCAGCAGGTAGGGAAGCAGCTTGTCGTCGAAGATGACCCGGCGGCGCATGGTCAGGCTGGTCCTGGAAGCGAAAGGCCGCCGGCACCCCGTCGGGGATGCCGGCGGCCCTCCAGGCGGGTCAGCGGTTGGCCCGCTCGAAGTCGCGCAGGATCTGGTTGCCGCGCTGGACGGCGGCGTCGAGCGCCTGCTGGGCAGTGATCTGGCCCTGCAGCGCGCGCTCGATCTCCTCCTGCATCACGACGCGGATCTGCGGCATGTTGCCAAGACGCAGCCCCATCGTGTTCGGCGTGGTGTCGCCGCGCTCCAGCATCTGGCGCACCGGGATATCGGCGCCCGGGTTCTGCTGGTAGTAGCCGGTCGTGCGCACCTGCTCGAAGGCGGTCTTGCGCACCGGCAGGAAGCCGGTGTCGGTGTGCCACTTGGCGGCGACGGCGGGCTGGCTCATGAAGCGGTAGAACTCGGCGATGCCCTGGAACTCGTCCTTCGAGCGCGGCTGGTTCGGGCCCTTCTGCAGCGTCCAGAAGCTGGCGCCGCCGATGATCGAGTTGCGCGGCGTGGCGATCGCGTCCTCGTAATGCGGCAGGAACGCGAAGCCGACATTGGCCGCACCGCCCGGAACCTCGCGCAGCGCGCGGGCGCGGAAGCCCGACGAGGCGTGGATGATCGCGCATTCGCCGGACGCGAAGAGCGCGTCGCCGGCACCGTCGCGGCCGCCATACTTGAACGACCCTTCCTTGGTCATGTCGATCAGGGTCTGCAGATGGCGGACATGCAGCGGGCTGTTGATGCGCAGCTCGGTGTCCATGCCCTCGAGGCCGTTGGCCTTGGTCGCCAGCGGCACGTTGTGCAGCGACGAGAACTGCTCGATCTGCGCCCAGGTCGGCCAGGCGGTGGTCAGGCCGCAGGGGGCGGCGTTGGTGGCGCGGATCTGCTGCGCGGCCTTGCGGGTCTCGGCCCAGGTCGTGGGCGGCTTCTCGGGATCGAGCCCGGCCTTGCGGAAGGCGTCCTTGTTGTAGAACGTGATCGTCGTCGAGGAATTGAACGGCATCGACATGATGCGGCCGTCGACGAGGCTGTAATAGCCGCGCACGCCGGGCAGGTAGTCGTTGAAGTCGATCTGCACGCCGGTCTCGGCCAGCAGCTCGTGCAGCGGCTTGACCGCGCCCCGCGCGGCCATCATCGTCGCCGTGCCGACCTCGAACATCTGCACGACATGGGGCGAGTTGCCGGCGCGGAACGCCGCGATCGCCGCCACCATCGTCTCGGGATAGGCGCCCTTGAAGCTGGCATTGACCTGGTACTTGGTCTGCGAGGCGTTGAAGTCGGCGGCGATCTGCTCGAGCATGCCGCCGAGCGGCTGGGTCAGGCCGTGCCAGAAATCGATCTGGACGCGCGCCTGCGCGCTGACGCTGCCGGCGGCGAGGGCGATCGCCGCGGCGGTGGTTGCGAACATGGCTGTACGTCTGAGCATCGGTATCCTCCCGGGAGACGAAAACGTGATGTACTTCTTGCCGCTCGCCGTTTAGGGACGGTGTCGCGGATGTGAAGCTTGGGTGACAGGCCGACGAAGCTAACACAGGTCCCCGGCATCGCAAGGCTCCGGGCGGTCGCTCCGGGGATGCGGCGGCGGCAGCGGGCGTCGCGCGCGGTCTGCGGTCAGCGTGTGGTCACCACCCGGCCGACCGCGTCGCGCCATCCTGCGTAGCGCGCGGCGCAGACCGCCGGATCGCCCGCGGGCTCGAAGCGTCGCTCGCGCTGCCAGCGCGCGGCGATGTCCGCGGTCGAGCCGTAGACGCCCGCCGACAGCCCCGCGAGGCAGGCCGCGCCCAGCGCCGTGGTCTCGGTGACCACCGGCCGCTCGACCGGCATGGCGAGCTGGTCGGCGAGGAACCCCGCGAACCAGTCGTTGACCGCCATGCCGCCATCGATGCGGATCGAGCGGAAATCCGCGGCCCCGTCGGCGCGCATCGCCTCCATCAGGTCCTGGGTCTGGTAGACGCAGGCCTCCAGCGCGGCGCGCGCGACATGCGCGATGCCGGAATCGCGGGTGAGGCCGAGGATCGCGCCGCGCGCATCCGGGTCCCACCAGGGCGCGCCCAGCCCGACGAAGGCCGGGACCATGTAGACGCCGTCGTTGCCGGCGAGCGACTCGGCCAGCGCCTGGGTGTCCGGCGCCGCCTTGATGATGCGCAGCGCGTCGCGCAGCCACTGCACCGCCGCGCCGGAGACGAAGATGCTGCCCTCGAGCGCATAGGTCGCCCGGCCCGCGAGGCGGCAGGCCACGGTCGAGATCAGCCGGTTGCGCGAGCGCAGCTGGCGGGTTCCCGTGTTCATCAGCACGAAGCAGCCCGTGCCGTAGGTGCTCTTCACCATGCCGGGCTCGAAGCAGGCCTGGCCGATCGCCGCCGCCTGCTGGTCGCCCGCGATGCCCGCGATGGCGACGGCACCGTCGAGAAGCCCCGGCGCGGTCGCGCCGAACGCGCCGGCGCTGTCGCGCACCTCCGGCAGCAGCGACCGGGGGATGGCGAAGGCGCGCAGCAGCTCGTCGTCCCAGTCCTGGCGCGCGATGTCGAAGACCATCGTGCGCGAGGCGTTGGTGGCGTCGGTCGCGTGGACCTTGCCGCCGGTCAGCCGCCACAGCAGGAAGCTGTCGATGGTGCCGAAGGCGAGCCGGCCTGCCTCGGCCGCGGCGCGCGCGCCGTCGACGTTGTCGAGCAGCCAGGCGATCTTCGAGCCCGAGAAATACGCGTCGAAGAGCAGTCCGGTGCGCGCGCCCAGGGCCTCGTCGCCGATTTCCCGCTTCATGCGCTGGCACCATGCCGCGGTGCGGCGGTCCTGCCAGACGATCGCGTTGTGGATCGGCCGGCCGGTGGCGCGGTCCCAGATCACGGTCGTCTCGCGCTGGTTGGTGATGCCGATCCCCGCGATGTCGGCGGCCCGCGCGCCGGCGCGCGCCAGGCAGTCGCGCAGCGTCGCCTGGGTCGCGCGCCAGATCTCCTCGGCGTCGTGCTCGACCCAGCCCGGTCGGGGATAGATCTGTGGCAGCTCCTGCTGGGCGCTGGCGCGCGGGCGGCCATCGGCGCCGAACAGGATCGCGCGCGTCGAGGTCGTCCCCTGGTCGATGGCGAGCAGCAGCTGGCGGGTCATGGCGTGGTCTCCCGGTCGATCTTGCTTCCCTGGCCGGCGATCATGGCATGTCAGGCGCCGGCGGTGAGCGCCGGCAGCGCCGAGGCGAGGCGCCGGTAGTCCTGCGGCACGTTGAAGGCCTGGGCCGAGATCCGCGCCCAGAGCGCGTCGCCCACCGGCATCACCGGCACCTCGACGCGATGCTCCTGCCACAGGCGCCGGCGCAGCGCGCGCCCGGCCTCCCAGCTCGCCTCGGGCGCGCCCGGCACGCGCACCGGCGCCATCGCGGATAGCATCGATCGCGGCGCGCCGACCTCCGTGCCCCAGGCGGCGGCGAGCGTCTCGGCCATGGCGAGCGCGAGCGCGTGGTTGCGCGCGCGCAGCCGCTCCGCGCCGATGCCCTCGAGGAAGGCGATGCCCGCGGGCACCGCGAGCCAGGAGGAGAGGTCGCGCGTGCCGACCCAGTCGAAGGACGCGGCGAAGCCACCGCCATGGCCATGCGAGACGACGCCGGGGACCAGCCCCGCCTGCGCCTCGCGCCGCGCCCAGAGGAAGGCGGCGCCCTTCGGCGCGAAGAGCCATTTGTGGCAGTTGCCGACATACCAGTCGGCGCCGAGCGCGGGCACGTCGAGCGCGAGAAGGCCCGGCGCATGCGCGCCGTCGACCAGCACCGGCACGCCGCGCGCGCGGGCGAGCGCCACGAGCCGCGCCACCGGCAGGACGAGCGCGCTGCGCGAGGCGACATGGTCGACGAGCAGCAGCCTGGTGCGCGGCCCGAACCCCGCCTCGACCGCCGCCACCACCTCGTCCTCGCCGCGCGCCGGCCAGGGCAGCGGCGCCTCGACGACGCGGATCCCGGCGCGCGCCTCGAGATGCGCGAGCACGTTCCTGACCGCGCCATAGACATGGTCGGTCGTCAGCACCTCGTCGCCGGGCGCGAAGGACAGGCTGCGCAGCACCGCGTTCATGCCGGCGGTGGCGTTCTCGACGAAGACCGTGTCCTCGGGCGCGGCGCCGAGGAAGCGCGCGAGCACGCCGGCGGCCTCGCGGATGCGGCCCGGCGCCGCGTCGGCGAAGAACGCCACGGGCTGGCGCTCCATCTCGCGGCGGATCGCGTCCTGGACCTCGAGGACGCGCAGCGGGCAGGCGCCGAAGGAGCCGTTGTTCAGGAAGGCGATGTCCGGGTCGAGCGCGAAGAGCGCGCGCATGGGATGGCCGAAGGGCATCTCGGCGAGATCGGCGACGTCCAGGCTGTCCTCCCTGCCGCGGCGACGGGCGCAGGCGCGCCCGCATGCGGGCGTGCCTATACTCGCGCCGACCGCCATGAAGGAACAGGACGAAGCGCGAGGTGGCCCCGAGGGGCCGCGCGAGGGGATCGAGGCCATCGAGGGCCTCGCCGGCGCCGTGCTGCGCCCGGTGCGCCAGTCGGACCGGCAGGCGGTCGAGGCCTTCTTCGCGCGGCTCGCGCCGGAGGACATGCGCATGCGCTTCTTCGCGCCGCTGCGCGAGATCCCGCGCGCGACCCTCGCGCGGCTCATGGACCTCGATGGCGAGCGCGAGGTCGCGCTGGCGCTGGAACTCGCGCCGGGCGCGTTCGCGGGCATCGCGCGGCTCTCCGCCGAGCCCGGCCTCGCGCGCGCGGAATTCGCGGTCGCCGTGCGCAGCGACCTCAAGCGCCGCGGCATCGGCAGGCTGCTGATGACGCGCATCCTCGACCATGCGCGCGCGCGCGGCATCGGCGAGGTGACGGGCTCGATCCTGCGCGAGAACGTCGCCATGGTCGCGCTGGCCCGCGACCTCGGCTTCGCGATCGAGGACGAGCCCGGCGCCCCTGCCCTGCTCCGCGCGCGCATCGCCACCGGCGCGGCGCGCGGCTGAGCGGCGCGGCTCAGGCTGGCGGCGCGACCCCGAGCGCGCGCGCCACCTCGAGGATGGAGTCCCACGCCGCGCGCGGCATCGGCACGCCGTGCGCGCGGCGATCGGCGCGGTTGCGCTCCTCGAGCTCGCCGGGCACGAGCACCTCGCCGCCGGGCTCGGCCGGGATCGCCGACTTCACGTACTCGATGTAGGAGGCGGCGGCCGCGTCGAATTCCTCGGCGGAGCCGAAGAAGGACGGCGCGAGGTAGATCGAGAGCATGCCGTTGTGGAAGCGCCGCGGGCCGGTCGCGGCCTGCGCGGGCACGGGGCCGGCGGCGCCGTTGCCGGTGAGCACGCCGCCGAGCAGCTCGCACATCAGCGCGAGGCCGGAGCCCTTGTGCCCGCCGAAGGCGCGGATCGCGCCGGTGCCGCGGCGCGCGTCGCGCGCATGCGTGCCCTCGGTCTCGCCGTAGAGCAGGCGCGGGTCGCCCGAGAGCGCGCCGTCGCGCCCGATCAGCGCGTCGGCCGGGATGCGCTTGCCGCCATTCGAGGCGACGAGGACCTTGCCTTCGGCGATCAGCGAGGTCGCGAAGTCGAGCACCACCGGCGCGGCGCCGGGGCGCGGCACGCCGATGCAGAAGGGCGCGGTGGAGAAGCGCCGCTCGGCGCCGCCGAACGGCGCGACGAGCACGCTGCCATGGGCGTTGACGAAATGGATCGAGAGCACGCCGCGCGCCGCGGCCATCTCCGCCCAGTCGCCGACGCGGCCGACATGCCCGGCATTGCGCAGGGCGACGACCGCGCAGCCGCCCGCGAGCGCCTTCGCGATCCCGATCTCCACCGCCTGCGGCGCCACGGTCTGGCCCAGGCCCATGCGCCCGTCGACGACGGCCATGGCGCCGTTCTCGGACACGACCTCGACGACGCGCCCCGCCACCACGCCGCCATCGCGCAGCATGCCCACGTAGCGCGGCACGCGCACGACGCCGTGGCTGTCATGGCCGGTGAGGTTGGCCGCAACGAGGTAGCGCGACACGCGCGCGGCCTCCTCGGCGTCGCAGCCCGCGGCCGCGAAGATCCGCGTCACGAAATCCTCGAGCGCCGCGACCGGCATGCGCAGCTCGTCCTTGTCGGCCATCCAGATCCCCTTCGTCGAGATGCCGGGAGGCTAGACCGCTTCGCGCACCGCGTGAACCGCGCGCAGGCCCATGCCAGCGCCCCTGCGGGGACCGCGTCAGGGCGCCGGGCGCGCGACGAGGTCGAAGGAGACGAGGACCTCGGGCGCCACCACCTGGATGCCCGACCACATCCCCCTGCCGACCCCGAATTCCGTGCGCAGGATGCTCGCCGTGCCGCGCGCGCGCGCCTCGCCATCCGCGACCTCGAGCGTGAATTCGATCGCGACCGGCCGGATGCGCTCGCGCAATGCGAGCGTGCCCCGGGCCTCGTAGCGACCCGCGTCGAGCGCGCGCGCGCCCGTCGCCTCGAACCTGGCGCGGGGGAAGCCGGATGCATCGAGCCAGTCGTCGCCGAGCATCAGCGCGTCGCGGCGGCCGTCTCCGGTCGCCGCCGAGCCGACCTCGACGACGACACGCACCCGCATGCCCTCGGGTTGCGCGGGATCGAACGACACGTCCGCGCTCCAGCGCGCGAAGCGCCCGGCGAAGCGGTTGCCGGTCTCCAGCCCGGCGAACCCGAGCGTCGAGCGCGCAGGATCGACGATCCATGTCGTGGCGGCGGCCGGGGACATGGCGGCGACGCTGGCGGCGGCGAGCACGGGCAGCATGCGCCGGAGCACCTTGTCGCCGAGCACGAAATGCCGGTGGAGCGCCGCGAGCGCATGCGCGGCGGCGAGGGCCACGAGCGCCCACGCCAGGGCGGCATGCATCGTGGAAAGCCGCGGCTCGACCAGGGACTTCGCCTCGGGCGAGATGGCCCGCAGCGATTCGATCCGCGGGAACTCCACGAGCCCGGCAAGCAGGATCGGCATGTCGAGGCGGCTCGAGGAAACGAGGGCCCAGCCCGACATGGGAACGACGAGGGCAAGCGCGAGGAGCGCCGCCTGGACGGCACGCGCGCCGCGATCGCGCCGACGCATGGCCCATCGCGGCTGGCGCCGCGCGGCGGCGGCGGCAAGTCGCGCCACCGCGAGCAGCAGGGCGGCGATGCCCAGCGTCTTGTGCAGCTGGTAGAGCGCGAACTGGCCCGGATCGCCGGGCGCGAGCCGGGTCATGGCATAGCCCGTCGCGGCGAGCGCGACGACGAGCGCGGCGCCAATCCAGTGGAGGGCGATGGTCGGGAACGGATGCCGGGTCTGGAGCCCTTGCATGGCGGCGGACAACCTCCCTTTCCCCCCCAGCATGCCGGGGCTCCGCGAAACCGCGATGTCTCCCGCGTGTCGGAGAAGAGTCACGCGGCGCGGGTACAGGGGTTGCAGCCGGGCGTGCAGGTCGCATCGCCCATCCCTTCGCCGGAGGTACCGAGATGAGCGCCTACGAGAACGACTATCCCGACCACACGCGCACGCCGGGCTACACGCATGGCGACGAGCCGCCCTGCAACCGGTCCGCGAACCCGACGCTCTACGACGTGATCGACGCGCGCGCATCGCGCCGCGGGATCCTGGTCGGCGGACTCGCTACGGCGGTCGGCGGCCTGTTCGGCGCCGGCGCGGCCGCGCCGGCCAAGGCCCAGGCCAAGCCGCTGCTGGGCTTCAAGGCGATCCCGGCCTCCGAGGCCGACAGCGTCGTCGTCCCCGAAGGCTACAAGGTCCAGGTCCTCGCGCCCTGGGGCACGCCGATCGCCTGCTCGATGCCGGCCTTCCGCGACGGCGCGAACAGCGGCGCCGAGCAGGCGCTGCAGGTCGGGTCGCATCACGACGGGCTGCATTACTTCCCGATCAACGGCTCGTCGACCGACGGACTTCTGGCGATCAACCATGAATATGTCGAGGCGCGTTTCCTGCACGCGACGTGGCGCGGCCGGGAGATGCGCGAGAGCGCGGTGCGCGTCGAGAACGATCGCCGCGACACCGACGAGGTGCTCAAGGAGATCAACGCCCATGGCGTGTCGGTCGTCCGCGTCCAGCGCGGCGCCGACGGCGGCTGGGCGATCGTCCAGGACCAGCGCAACCGCCGCATCACGGCGGCGACCCCGATGGTCTTCTCGGGTCCGGTGCGCGGCAGCAAGCATGTCGTCACCAAATACAGCCCCGACGGCACGCGCACGCGCGGCACGATCAACAACTGCGCGCACGGCAACACGCCATGGAACACATACATGACGGCCGAGGAGAACTGGGCCGGCTATTTCCGCAACACCGACCGCCAGGACCAGAAGCCCAACCACCCGCGCGAGCATGCGCGCTATGGCGTCGCCACCGAGCGCTCGCGCTACGCCTGGGAACTCGCCGCCTCGGGCGCCGACGAATTCGCCCGCTTCGACGCCTCGACCCGCGGCGCCAGCCCGGCCGAGGATTACCGCAACGAACCGAACGGCTTCGGCTGGATGGTCGAGATCGATCCCTTCGATCCGAACAGCGTCCCGGTCAAGCGCACGCATCTCGGGCGCTTCGCCCATGAGGGCGTCGTCTTCGCGCCGGCGATCGCAGGCAAGCCGGTGGTCTGCTATTCCGGCGACGACGCGCGCTTCGAGTACATCTACAAATTCGTTTCCGCGAAGCCCTACGATCCCGCGACGGCGAGCGGCGCGCTGCTCGACGAAGGCACCCTCTACGCGGCGAAGTTCAACGCCGACGGCACCGGCGAGTGGCTGGCGCTTGCGCCGGGCCATAACGGCCTGACCCCGGCGAACGGCTTCGCCGACCTCGCGGACATCCTCGTGAACACCCGCCTCGCCGCCGATCGCGCCGGCGCCACCAAGCTCGACCGGCCGGAATGGGGCACGGTCGATCCCAGGACCGGCGAGGTCTATTTCGCGCTGACCAACAACACCTCGCGCACCGAGGCGCAGGTGGATCCGGTGAACCCGCGCGCCCGCAACCAGTTCGGCCAGATCGTGCGCTGGACCGAGTCTCGCGGCGAGCATGCCGCGACGACGTTCCGCTGGGACCTGTTCGTGGTCGCCGGGGACGTCGGCACCAGCCGCGGCGTCAATGGCCGGGCGCTTGCCGCCGACAGCATCTTCGCATGCCCCGACGGGCTGTGGTTCGACGCCGATGGTCGGCTCTGGATCCAGACCGACATGGGCGAAAGCGAGATGAACCGCGGCGACCTCAAGCCGATGGGCAACAACCAGATGCTCGCCGCCGATCCGCGCACCGGCGAGATCCGTCGCTTCCTGGTCGGACCCAAGGGCCAGGAGATCACCGGCGTCATCACCACGCCGGACGGCCGCACGATGTTCGTC
>Ga0194129_10003726_pt1 | contig 20969 bp, 15 predicted proteins | sample TA2KigCa35mmetaG_FD_150862 | JGI IMG/M metagenome (GOLD analysis project Ga0194129, IMG submission 150862) | Freshwater microbial communities from Lake Tanganyika, Tanzania - TA2015038 Kigoma Deep Cast 35m | ecosystem: Environmental > Aquatic > Freshwater > Lake | place: Tanzania: Lake...
GCTCGCTGTTGGTGGCGTAGGTGATGTCGCAGGCGTAGTTGGCGCGGCGGGTGGCGGGATCCATCTCCTGCTGGATCAGGCCCACCGAGAGCCCCAGGAAGCGGTGCACCTGGCCCATCCACTCGGCGTCGCGGCGGGCCAGGTAGTCGTTCACCGTCACCACGTGCACGCCGCGGCCGGTGAGGGCATTGAGGTAGGCCGGCAGGGTGGCCACCAGGGTTTTGCCCTCGCCGGTTTTCATCTCGGCGATCTGGCCGTCGTGCAGCACCATGCCGCCGATCAGCTGCACATCGAAGTGGCGCATGCCCAGCACCCGCTTGCCGGCCTCGCGCACCACGGCGAAGGCCTGGGGCAACAGCTCATCAAGCAGGGCCCGCTCCTTGGCGGCGTTGCCGGCCACCTGCTCCAGCTTCTGGCGGAATTCACCGGTGAGACCGCGCAGCTCCTCGTCGGAGAGGGGGGCGATCTCCTCCTCGAGCAGGTTGATGTCGGAAACGATCGGCTGGTAGCGCTTCAGCTTGCGGGCATTGGGGTCACCCAGCAGGAGCTTGAGCATTAGAGAGGCTGGTTCGCGCTGGGGTAAGCCTACTGAGGCACCCCCAGCAGGGTGCTGAGAGATCTGCGGGGCGGGCTGGGGCATCCGCTTAGTGCTACAGCGCAACGCAAGCCACATACCTGCAACAGGGAATTGACAGGCGCTCTGCGGGCGAATCAAGCGGCCACCGAGGCCCACAATCAGCCTTGGAAGCGGACCTGAAGGCGCACAATTATCCAGTGGGGGTACATCTGAGCTGCCAGGCAGAAGCGGGAAACGACCCAAAAGATGGACCAATTCATCGCACTTTGATTGGGATTAAACAAACAAGCAAACAACTTGGCGGGCGATCAACGTACCAGCAAGCGAACTAACTACCCACAGAAAATAGCCAGGCTACAAATCGCCAGGGGCAAAGAAAATTAAAAAAGAACCGAAATCTATAACAATCTCTGTAAAAACCTTTAGAAGAAAACTTCTAATTCTGTAAGCGGATGAAGAGATTCGAACTCTCGACCCTCTCCTTGGCAAGGAGATGCTCTACCACTGAGCTACATCCGCAGAAGCACAGGCTATGGAACCTGCTGTCTACCAGGAAGATCCCGACAACGAGATGATCTTGCACCACCGAGCTGCCCTTCGTCAAATCAGAGCTGGGTCGGGCCCGAGATCACTACCGTAGAAGCGAATCCAAGGCTGGTCCACCAGAGCCCACGAAACTAAGATATTGCATGAGACATCGCCGGCAAGCATGCACAGCTTCCATGGCGCCGTTGTCGTCACTCTCTATGGCCCTACCCCGCCGGGTCTCTGGCAGCATCTGCGCTCCTACAGCAGATCCGGCTTGCTGGTGGTGGCCGTTAACAACGACACCATGCCCCGCTCTGCTCAAGCCCAAGCCCTGGCCCAGGGCTTCTGGCTGGACAACGCCAACAGAGGTGGGCTCGCTGGCGGACTGAACCGCGGGGTTGAGGCAGCACTTCTGGCGGACTGCCAGACCATCACCCTGCTGGATCAAGACAGTGCCCTGAGCCAGGAAGCCGTGCTGACCCTGCACAGGCAGTTGCGCGATCAACCTGATCAGGTGCTGGGGCCAGCCGTGTGGGATCAGGACCGACAGACGTGGCACACCCCCCCTGGAAGCAGGCCCCGCCTGCTGATTACCAGCGGCACCAGCTTCACAGCCGCCACCTGGCAGAAGGTGGGTCCCTACCTGGAGTGGATGGAAATCGACTACATCGACCATGAATGGTGCAGCAGGGCCCGCCAGCTGGGGCTGGAGATGCGGGTGCTGCCGGCAGCAGAACTGAAACTCAGCCAACAATTCGGGCAGCGCCATCCCAATGGGCTGGCCCACAGGCTCGGCCTGCAGCTCTACTCGCCCTACCGGCGCGCCGTTGCTCTGCGCAATCTGCGCTGGCTGGCGCAAAAGGCGCATGTGCCGTTGGATATCCGCCTGAAGGAAGTGGTGAAGATGGCCGTGAAGCCCTGGCTGTGGTTGGCGCTGGAACCCCACCAGGGCGACACCTTGCGGGCCCTGCTGGCAGGCCTGCAGGCCCCTCCCGGCCAACCTTTCCCGCGGGCAAGGCTGGAGGGGATCGCCTGATGAAGCCCGACCTGGTGCTGTGCGTAGGAATGCACCGCAGTGGCACCTCACTCACGGCTTCCCTACTCCAGGCGATGGGCTTGCCCCTGCCGGGCCAGCTCATCCATGGCGATGCAGCCAATCCATCCGGTTATTTCGAAAACAACAGCGTTGTGGAGGCCCAGGAGCAGCTGCTGCAAGGCCTGGGCTACTGGTGGCCGACCGAGGAAGCGAGCCACGGACTGCCGCCAAAACTGCAGCGCACGCCTGCCTACCAGGCACACGTGCACTGGCTCACGGGCTACCTGGAGCAACTGTTCCAGGGGTCACAGACCCGACTCGCCATCAAGGACCCACGCACCTCCCTGCTGCTGCCGGCCTGGCGGCAGGCAGCCGACCGGCTGGGCCTGGGATTGAAGTTGGTGATCTGCCTGCGGCAACCCCGGGATGTGTGCAGGTCGCTGGTATGGCGGGATGGGCCGAGCGTGGGCATGGGCTGGAGCCGAGCCCAACGCCTGTGGCTGGAGCACTACAGAGCCCTGGTGACGCAGGGGCGAGGCCTGCCAGCCCAGGTGGCTGTCTACGAAGCGTGGCTGGAGCCGGTACGGGCGCAAGCCCAGTTGCTGCAGCTGGCCCAGTTCCTCCAGCTCAACCCCAGCGCCGAATGCATCCAGACAGCCCTGGAGCGGGTGCAGCCTGAGTTCAACCACGGCGGCGGCGCGCAGCTGCCGGCCGTGGATCGCTGCCTGGTGCGCCTGCATGCGGCTCTGGCCGACCCCGACAGCCGTCCCGCGACATGGCGCCGGGTGGCGCGCCGTTCCGCCGCCACCCTGAAACGGCACCGCCTGCTGCAATCCGCCGGTATTCGCCTGCAGCTGCTTTGGCTAAGCACCCCCTGGGGGAGACGCCTGCTGAATGCAGCACTCGATCCGGAGCTGCTCAAAGCCCAGCTGGGGCATAACAGCCTCAGGCTCTACCGCCAACGCTTCGCAAGCCATGGCGATCTGCGGCCTCACGCCCTGATCTCCCCGGCCCACCTCAACCGGGAACGGGCCCAGCGCGGATTGCCGCCCCTACGCAGCGCAGATGCGCTCTTTGCGCACCTGCTTCATCCAGACCTGATTCCCCTCAATCCCCATCCCTGGTTTGACTGCAAGACCTACTTGCAGGCCACACACGCCCTGGGAACAGCCGGAGAGCATCCCGTGCTCACCTACCTGCGCCGGGCTCAGCGGAGCGAGCCCAATCCCTACACCCACCCGCTCTGGCTAGCCAGCCTGGGAGCAGCCCGCCCAACCGAAGCGCTGGAGCCACTGCCGCCCTTGCTGCAACGCCTCCATCCCGGGCTCGTGCTGGCCAACCCTGTGGCCAGCCTGGGGGATCCCGACTCGGGTGAGCATCCCGTGATCGAGGCCCACGAGGCCTACTGGCGCCAGATTGCCGAAACCTTTGCGCTCTGGCCCAGCGCTGGGGAACGCAACCCTCTCGCCTGGCTGGCGAACCAACCTGACGTCGACGTGCTTGGCCTCACGACCGAGCCCCTGGCAAGGGGTCTGAGTTGCTGGTGGCTGCCTGGAGACTGGCCAGCAGCGCTGTTGGCCAGTCTGGCCGGAGCGGACCCTGGCCAATGCCGCGCTTTCCACAATCCTGAGGCCCTGATCCAGGGCCTCGAGGCCCACCCACCGGATAGCTCACCCGTGCTGTTGGCAGTCACCCCGGCTGTGCTGATCCAGCTGCTGCAGCGCAGTAGCCCCCTGCCGGCGGGGGTCGCGATCCTCAACCTGGTGTGGCCGCAGCCAGAACTGCAGTCGGCCTGGCTACACATCCTGGCCAGGGCTTCCCTGGTGCTCGAACACCGCCCGGCCCTACGCGCCTATCTTCAAGGCGCTGGCCTGCGGGCCCTCTGGTGTGCCCCGCCAGCTTTTACCTCTGAGACGATAGGGGGAGATCAGCGGCCGGCGCTACTGCTGGCCATGGGGGAAGGCTGGGCCGAAGCCCAGCTGGCCAAGCGAGCCCCCGGCCTGGATTCCCGCCGCTACAGCGCCTACCTCAGGCTGGACGCCCAGCTGCTGAGCCTTGGCAACACCCCGGCGGCCCCAGCCACCTGGCTGGATCGACAGCGCCGTAGCCATGGGCGCTGGCTCTGGCTCAACGGCCCACCCGACCCCGCCGATGCCCGCAGCTGGGCCGTACTGGCCTGGGCCCGCCAACAGGGGGTGTCCGTGACGGTGCTGGATGGCGACATCGCCAGCAGCCGCTGGCTCGATCCCCTGTGTCGATGACCCCAGCCACAGCAACCACCCCAACGGCCAGCGGCGCCAGCCTTGAGCCGGTGCTGGAGCTCACCGTGGCCATCAGCCTGTTCAACTACGGCCACTACATCGCCGCGGCGATGGAGAGCGTTTGCCAACAAACCATGGCCCAAGCAATCGAGCTGATCGTGGTCGACGACGCCTCCAAAGACCAATCTGTGGCGATGGTGGAGCAATTCTGCCGGGATCGAGCCGCGTTGATCGGCCGCCTAGGCGCATTCCGGCTGGTGCGCCATGACCACAACCGCGGCCTGGCCGAAGCTCGCAACACAGCTTTTGCACTCGCCAATACCCCCAGCGTGCTGGTGTTGGATGCCGACAACCGGCTGCTGCCCCAGGCCTGCTCCACCTTGCTCGCCGCACTCCGGTCTGCTCCGCCCACCATCGGCGCGGCCTATCCGCTGCTGGTGGTGGAAGGGCACCCCCGCCAAAGGGTGGCCAATGAGCTGCCTTGGAACGACCAGCGGCTGCGGCAGGGCAACACGGTGGATGCGCTCGCCCTGGTGCGCCGGGAGGCCTGGCAGCAGGTGGGAGGCTTCGTGCACACCCCTGGCGGCTGGGAGGATTTCGACTTCTGGTGTCGCTTCGTGGAAGCAGGGTTGAGCGCCATACAGGTGCCCCAGTTGCTGGCCGTCTATCGCCACCATGGGGATTCAATGAAAAACAGCGAAACCGCCAGACGGGAAGAGGAACTGCGGCACCTGCTGCAGGAGCGGCACCCCTGGCTGGAACTCACAGGTCCCGCAGCCAGCTGAGCAGGCGACTGGCGCGGTGGCGGTAGAGGTGCTCAGCCTGAGTGCGCAGCCAAGCCCGCTCACCCAGGAGCGCCATCGCCCCGGGATTAGCCTCTGCCCATTCCAGCTGCTGCACAGCCTCCTGCAACGTCGCCGCGGTGAGCACCTCCCGCTGGGGCTCGTAATAGCAGCCCAGTTCGAGCCCGGCACCACACACCAACTGGCGGCCGCCCACGCCGGCGCACTCAAACAGGCGGGGGCCCGGGGTGGACGCCACCACACCAGCGGCATTGGCCAGGTTGAGATCACGGCCCAACGTCAAGGTGAGCGGCAGCGCGCCGTAGAGCGCCTGCAACACGGCAGCACTAATCCGATGGCGCCGCACCCGGGTGGGTGGAGGGTAATCGGGCCAATCGGGGCCGATCAGCAGCCCGTCGGGATAGGCGGGCACGAGTGCGTTCAGCCAGGCAAGGCGAGTGGGAAACGAAACCCCGCAGAACAGCCAGCGAGCCCCATGGCGCAACTGCTGATCGGCACCAGGCGCCGGACGATCCGGGGAAGCCAGGGGCAGATGGCGCACCTGCCAGTGGCCGGGATAAAAGCAGCGACTGGCGTAGTCGCTGGTGAGGATCAGGTCAAACCAATGGCCATGGCGCAGCATGCAATCGAGCTCATAGGGGTCTTCGATCGACCAGAACACCAGCCGCGCCTGCACCTGGGCACAGGCGTGATGCACCAATGGGAGGGCAATGGTGTCGAGGGCGAGTCCGCCGACCAGCAGCACGGCCCCCGGGCGCCACGAACCGATCGCATCGAGCAACGTCTCCAAGGGCACCAAGCAGGCCTCCACGGCCGCGCCGGATAGGGCGAGCTGCTCGAACCCCAGGGTAATCTCCTGCAGGAGCCCGTAGTTGGAATTGAGAGCAGGCGCACAGGTGCCACAGATCAGCACGCGCATTCAGCCCCCTCGCCAGCGGCGCCAGAGTCGGGCGAGCCGATGCCCGCCCGGCAGCGCATAGGCCAGGCGGCGCAAGCGGGCACGCCAGAGAGCCCTGCCCCGCAATGGGGGCACGTGGCCTGCCGAGGCAGCAGCTCCGACCCAGCGCTGATGGGGCCTGCTGCGCCAGGGAAGCGGCTGATCGGGCTGGGGACGCTGCAGAACCTGCGCGAACAACTGCCAGTGGCGCTGCGCGAAATCGCCTGCACCCTCAGAGCCACTGCCCCGGAGCGCGAAGGGGGCTAGAGGGTGGGAGCGGCGCAACCGAGAGAGTCCGGCCGGGGTGGCGGCCTCGATCAGAGCCGCCACCAGGGCGCTCACGGCATGGGGCTTAAAGCCGCGTGAGGCGGGGTGGAGCCCACGTTGGCGGTGCGGCTCGGCGAGGGCACCGATTGCCACAAAAAAACACGCCCGGCCCGTGCGAGCCCATTCATCGAAGGTGATGCAGTAGGTCTCGGGCCAGGGCGAAAGAAATAGAGCGAGATCACAGCCCGACGAGCGGTCTGCAAATTCACCGGGTCCATAGGGACCCGCCAGCTCCACCCGCGGATGAGCCCCCAGCTGGCGCCGAATCCAGCCATCCACCCGACCAAGCACCCGAAAGCGCACGGGCAGATCCAGGAGCTCCACCTGCTCAAGCACGCGCCATAAGTCATGAAAGCCCTTGTTGGCAGCCAGGTTTCCAGGCAGCAACACCACCAGCTCCTCCCCATCCGCAGGGGGCAGCGGGTGCGCCGGACCAGCAGCAGTCGGCTCAAGAACAGCCGCAGCAGGCAGATGGGGGAACACGCCGCGTAGTTGGGCCTCCGCAGCGGCCGAAGGAACAATCAGCTGGTGCACATGGGCGAGGGCCTCTGCCATCACCACCCGTCTCTGCAAGGGGTCAGCAGCAACGAACTGGGAGCGCCTGGCTGCCGTGCAGCCAACACAGCGGGAGTCGTAGAAGCTGTCGATGGCGCAGAAGTGCTGCTGGGCGTCGAGCAGGTTCCAGCTATCGCACAGAACGAAGTAGTCGTGGAGGGTGAGCACCACCCGGGCACCGGCCCGGCGGGCCAGGGGCAGCACGGCGGGGGTGAAACCGATCAAATGGTTGACATGCACCAGCTGGGGCTGCCACTCGGCCAACAGCGCCGCGACCTGGGCCTCGAATTCCGGGTGATGCAAGCTGAATTCATCCATGCGGTGACGACAGCGGAAGCCGCCCACCAGGGCCCCTTGGCCATCGAACAGCTCAAAGCGGCGACCATCATCGCCAGCTCGGCAGAGCACCCGCACCTGAACATGGCTGGGCGTTGCGCCCAAAATGGCTTGGAGGCAAAGGCCGGCGCCGCCGTGATGAAACCCAGGACGGGCCTGCTCATGGCTGAGAAACAGCAACCGCAGGGGCTGCTGATCGGCTGCTGGCACATGGATTGGTTCCGGGGGGCACTGCAGCAATGCCTCCAGCAGCACGCGGGCGCGCTGGTCGTAGGTGTGATGGCTGCGGATGCGCGCTGCCATGGCCGCACCGATGGCCTGAAAGCGCTGCGGGCGCTGACGCGCCGCCGCCAACAACTCCAGCAGATCGTGCAGGGTGTGGAAGCGCAGGAAGTGCTGGCCCTCCTCCAGATCAGCGGGCATCTCGGCAATTTCGCCGGCATGCACGAGCTGACACGATCCGGTGAAACCGGCCTCAAACAGCCGCGGCCCCGGCGAACGCGAAAAGAGATGGGCACCAGAACCGGAGAAGTCGCGCCCAATCACCAGGGTGCAGAGGCTGCGGGCGGCACGCAAAGAAAACTCGGAAATGGGGATCGGGGAGCTGAACTGCAGCCCGGCCGCAAGGCCCTGCGCTCCCGGGGTGTTCTCCACCACGGTGTTGGCAACCAGATGGAGATCGAGCGCCGCAGGATCCTCCGTGGCCTGCTGCAGCTGCGCCAGCAGGCGCTTGCGATTGGGCCAGGCTGTGCCCGAAAAGAATGCGAGGCGGGAAGGGACCGTGACGGCCAGATCCGGCAACAGATCGGCAGCGGCAGCCAGGGGGAGGTGGCGGGCGGCCGGGTAGGCATGCACGCTGCCGCTGTCGTTGGTGAAGACGCACTGAAACAGCTCGGCGTGAAGGCGGTTGGGACCCCGCTCGTAGGGATCTTCCGTGAACCACACCGCCCGACGCGCAAACAAGCGCCGCAATCGTTCTGAGGGAAGTCGGTGCAATTCCTCGCCGCCGTAAACCAGCAGGGCCTGGCGATCGGGATCCGAGGGCAACTGGCCGAGATCGGCCGGATCGATCAAACAAAGCTCACCGCGGTGAGCTCGCCGCAGCGCCCGCATCAGCCCCTGCAGGATGTAGCCGTTGGGATCGGCGGGCTTGGAGTTGAGAACAAAGAGCTTCACCGGCTGCGGTCTCAACGAGGCGAGCGTAGACAAGCCATCAGGGCAGCCAGAACGCTGGCGGGCAGCAGCCGCAAGGGCAACCGCAATAGCAACAGCACCATCACCTGCGGCCAGGGCAGCAGCCCCTCGCGAGCGCAACGCAGCAGGAAGCGGGCCTCTCGCCGCAGATAAACGAGCCCATGGCGGCGAGCCAGGTGGGCTTTGCCCACCGCCGCCGTCACTAGCGCCTGGTCGAGATTGGCGCAGCTCGCTCCAGCTGCAGCCAGCCGCAGCCAAAGGTCCCAATCTTCGAAGGCGGGGCAGGCGCAGTAGTTGCCGGCGGCAAGCACGGCTTCACGGCTGAGCGCCACGGTGGGATGGTTGAACGGATTGCGCCAGCAGATCAGGCGACGGATCGCAGCAGAGCTCAGCGGCACCCTGCGCACCACAACGGAGGGTCCGTGCGCTCCACGCTCACCCAATTGGGTGCCAAGCACGGCTAGGTGGGGATGCTGCAGCAGGTGGCCAAGCTGCAACTCGGCCCGGCGGGGATCAGAGATGTCGTCGGCATCGGCGCGCAGCACCCATCGGCTGCGGCAGGCCAGCAGACCCCGCGCCAGAACAGCGCCGGTGCCCTCCCATTCAGGGGCCTCCAAGATCCGCAGAGGGATTCCAGAAGCCAGCAAGAGCTGATGCAACCTTTCGGGCAAGAGACCATCCACACTTACAACCAGGCAGTGGGCGGGCCAGGTCTGGGTGGCCAAACTGGTGAGAACCTCAGCCAGCGTTGCCGTACATGCCCAGGGTGCCAGTGGCATCAGCCACTCATAGGGGGGCAATGGCGCGGGGGAGGTTGCGGGAGATCCGGCAGCAGATTTGGTCAACCCCTGGTATTCCACTTGGGGATCAACCACCATTGGTCGCAATCCTGATCAAAGTCTCGTTACCACGATGACAGGCCGCCGCCCTGATTTTCTTGGTGTAGGCACGCAGAAAGGTGGCACCACAAGTCTGCAGAAGGCGCTTGAACAGCACCCGAACGTGTTTTTAGCGCACAGCAAGGAATTGCACTACTTCACCTTGCAAAGCAGCCAGGGGGTCGCCTGGTATGAGGCCCAATTCTCTGCTGCAACCGCCGCGCAGCAGTGCGGGGAGATCACGCCCTACTACCTGTTCCACCCAGAGGCTCCACGCCGAATCCATGCGCTGTTGCCCGAGGTGCGGCTGATTGTGCTGCTGCGCGACCCGGTGGAACGGGCGCTCTCGCAGTATTTCCATGCCCGCCGCCTCGGCTTTGAGCCACTGGAGCTGGAGGCGGCACTGGCAGCCGAGCCTGGGCGGCTGGCCGGGGCCGAGCAGCGACTGGCGGCGCCGGGCAGCCGCGACGAGAGCCACCAGAAACACAGCTACGTGGCCCGCAGCCGCTATGAGCTGCAGCTGGCGCGGTATGAGGCCCTGTTTGACCCCCAGAAGCTGTTGGTGCTGCGCAGCGAGGATCTGTTCGCCGAGCCCGAGCGGATCTGGCAGCAGATCCAGGCGTTCCTGGGGCTGGCGCCGGTGCCCCTGCCAGCGCCCCTGGAGCGGGCCAATGCCGGCTTGGGGGAAGCGGCGGCGGTGCCTGAAGCAGTGCGCGACCAGCTCCGGCGGCAGCTCTCCTCCACCACTGCCGCGATGGCCGAGCGCTACGGCATCCACTGGGACTGACGCTGACGCGCCGATCGAGGCCCTGGCTGGCCTTCCCGGGCCCGGGCGATCGAAGAAGGGCTCTCGTTCGCGCGCAGTCCTGAATTTGTACAGTCTGTACAGATTTCGAGACAGCATCGCTTCAAGGCCCGACCCCCAAGCGCGAGCGCTTGGCATCACCGCTCGAGAGAGCACCGATTCCGCAGCCGGGCCCAGGCTCGCCGCACCCGGTCGCGCCGCCCGCCCGACTGGCCCGCGATGGGCTCGCCCCGCACCCGCAGGAGCAGGGGCACGGTGAGGGTGGCGGGGTGGCTGATGCCGTGCTCCCAGAGGCCGTCTTCGCCCCAGCAGTCGCCGTGGTCGGCGCAAGCCAGGATCGTGCCGCTGGTGAAACGCGCCAGCAGGGGCCCGAGCTGCCGATCCACCCACGCGAGGCAGGCCCGCTGACGGCGGCGGCTCGTGCTGGCTGAGCAATCGGCCCCACCGAAGGGCACGCAGGGGCTGGGCCAGCGCTCCCAAGGGGCACCCTCATGCCAGTAGGGCACGTGGGTTTCGCCCACATTGAGAAACAGAAACACCGGCTGCTCGGCCGGCGTTGCGGCCAGCTCCGCATCGATCCAGGCCAGCTGCGCCTCCAGGCTCCAGGTGTTGCCGGCGAAGTGGAAGCGCTCAAAGGGCTCGGCTAGCACCGCACCGGTGGCACTGGCGGTGTTGAACCAGTCGACGGCACCTGTGCCGATGGTGCGGTAGCCCTGGCGGCGAAAACCCTCGATCAGGTTGGCACCCTCCAGGCGGAAGCTCTCCTCACCATCACGGCCTGCATGTCCGGCAAAGGCCATGCGGAACAATTTGCCGGCCTTGGGGTTGAGCCAGGGCTCGCTGCTGCCCACCACCCCCGGGGTGAAGCCCATCCAGAAGGCGGCGTGGCTGCCGTAGGTGAAGTAGCTGGGGGCCAGGGCACGGTGCAGGGGCCCGATGCTGGCCAGGTGGGGGATGGTGCCGGCCCGGTGGGCCGCGACAAACGTGTCGTAGCGGCAGGAGTCGAGGCTGAGCAGCAGCACCGAGCTCGCTGAGCGTGAGGAGGCTGACTGGGAGGGTGCTGGCACCATCAGGCGTCCTCCAAGGCATGCACAACCCCCAGGATCTCCTCTTCTTGGAGGCAGAGATAGCGGATGGCGGCGCGGCCCGCCCAGGAATAGGCGATGTGCAGCTCCCCGGGCTGGCCCTCCAGCAGGGTGGGGTAGGCGAGCTGGCCGTTGAGGCCCCAGTTGGCGGTGCCGCAGAAGCCAAAACCCGTGTCGATGTCGCGAATCCAGGGCCAGGTGGCACCGTCGTCGGCGGAGAGGGCGATCGACAGGGGCCAGCGGGTGCGGGGCCAGTTGGCGTCGCCCCAGGCCTGGGGCGCGGCCGGATCGGGCTCAAAGCAGAAGCGGTTGTAGATGATCGCCAGCCGGCCACTGGCCAGGCGCACAGCCTGAATCGAGCTGTTGTTGTTGGGCAGTTGGGTGGGCTCGGGCGCGCTCCACTGCTCGCCCCCGAGGCCGGAGCGGGAGCAATAGATGCGGTCGGCGAGGCGGGAGCGGAAAAACTGCAGCAGGCTGAGGCCATCGGCGGCCAGCACGATCGAGCCATGCACCCGACCGGTGCTCTCGGGCACCGGGATCGGTCCATCTCCGGCTGTGCTGCTGGCCACCCCGGCACCGTCTGCTTCCAGCAGCAGCACCTGGGAGTGGTCGTGGCCAAAGGCGCCCCCGGTTTCCAGGCTGCGGTAGATCGGCAACAGCCAGCGGCCATCAGGGCGCTGCAGGGGCGGGTGGCGGCAGAAGGCGGGCTCGGCGATCAGATCCCTGGCCGGGCTCCAGGCGTCTGGGCCCCAGCTGGTCGGCTCCGCGGCGGCAATCCCCGCCAGAGAAAGGCTCTGCTGGCGCAGCTGGGCCGTCCACTGCATCGAAAAGCTGCTGCCGGAATCCCGAAACGGCTCATCGAGGGAGCGGGAACGCTGGGCGGTGTGCACCAGGTGCAGCTGGCCGCCGGCCACAAACAGCAGCGGATTTTGTTCCGAGCGCTCGGGATCCTGGGAGATCAGCTGGGGGTCGGTCCAGCTGCCGCTCCCGGCGGCCAGGAGCGATGCATAAATGCCCATGGCGGCGGTGCCCTCCTGGCCGCCCGCCATCCACACACAGGCCAGCAGCTCAGGCCCCAGCCAGCAGAGCTGGGGAGCGTGATTTTGGGGGCCGGCCGGCTCGAGCAAGGCCCACACGCCCGGATCGAGGGGCGTGCACACGAGCCGACCCCACGCCGCCTCCGCGGCCAGATCCAGGGCGCTGGTGGCGGGGGAGAACATCAGACCGAGGCGACGGTTGCAGCCATCAGATCACAGACAAGCAGGCAAGTGGGCCTCCCAGCGGGGCAAGGCGGTGGCCACGCTGGCCTGCATGGCTTGGGGGCTGTAGCCGGATCTCACCGCCTGGGAGGCGGCCAACAGGGCCTGCAGCACGGCATCTTGCTGCTTGCGGAGGGAACGGTCGAGGGCGGCTACGGCGTCAACGAAGCCCAACCAATCGCCATAGGCCACCTCCAGGGCCACGCCGTGCGCGGTGCCGAGGACCAGCAGCTCCCGACCGCCGAGGCCCGAATAGCCCACCAGGGCGCAACCGCAGGCCAGGGCCTCGGCCAGGGGCAGCCCGAAGCCTTCGGGATGGCCGAAAGCCAGAAACACCAGGCTCTCCTGCAGGATGCGGGCCACCTCGGCCTGGGGCCGCTTGTGGATCGGCACCAGCTGCCAGCCGGGCCACCAGGGCTGGGCCTGGAGCAGGGCCGCTACCACGGCCGCATCGCGGCCGTTCTTGCGGGGCATGTAGGCGATCCGGCGGCGCTTGGGGCCAGCGGGGCGAAACAGCTCCGTCTCGATGCCATTCACCAGGCGGCTCACCCGCTCGCTGCCGAGGCCAAAACCGTGGCTGAGCAGGCGCTCGTCGTGTTCCGACACGCACAGCACTTGGGCCACCAGGGGATGGCGGTAGAGGCGTAGCACCTCGGCGGGGCGCTGACGCAGCTGGGCCGGATCGATACCGAAGCTGTAGGCGCCGTTTTGGTTGAAAATCAGCTTGGGCAGGCCTGGCCCGTAGCTTTCGAGCACGGGCAGGAAGGTTTCGGGAAGCACCACCACATCACGGGTGGGGGAGAGATCGCTGCGGCTGCGCCATTCATCCAGGCCGATGGTCGGCACGGAGCTGGTGAACCAGCCTGGATGAAACACCGCTTCTTGCTGGATCAGGGTGGCCTGGCGACCGCAGGCGATCAGGGCCTCGGCAAAGCGGTGCACCTGCTTCACGCCGCCAATCGGCCGGGGCAGGTCGGGATGGAGGGCCAGCCAGTAGCGCCTGGGCGGATCGGACACGGGGCTGCCAGGCTTGGCCATCGCTGCATTCTCCCAGGCCGATGCCGCAGCCCCCAGCCGCCAACCTGCTGCTGATCACATTCGACCAGTGGCGGGGCGACTGGGGCGATCCACTGGCGCCGGTGGTGAAGCTGCCGGCACTGGCCGCGCTGGCGGCCCAGGGCTGGACTGCCCGACGCTGCTACACCAGTAGCCCCCAGTGCGTGCCGGCGCGGCTGAGCTGGATCACCGGGATGGCGCCGAGCCAGCTGGGGGTGAGCCGCAACGAGCCGGCGGATCTACCTGCTGATGCACCATCGCTGGTGAGACAGCTGCAGGCGGCGGGCTGGCACACGGCCCTGGTGGGCAAAACCCACTGGACCAGCCACGACGGCCCCGTCGATCTGGACGACAACCAGCCGCTGCTGCAGGCGTTGGGCTTTGCGGAAGCACTGGAGGTGGCAGGGCCGCGGGCGCTGCAGCGGCTGGCGTGCGCCCTCACCCGGGCCTGGGAGGCAGCGGGCGTACTGGAGCGGCAGCGGGCCGATCTGCAGGCGCGCTACTGCAGCGGCCGCACAGCGGCGGCCTGGCAGGTGCGGCCGAGCGTGTTGCCGCTGGATCTCTACCCCGATTGCTGGATCGCCGATCGGGGCCTGGAGCAGCTGCAGGCGATGCCAAGCGATCGGCCCTGGCTGCTGTGGGTGAGCTTTGTGGGGCCGCACGAGCCGTTTGACACGCCGCCGCCGTGGCATGGCCGCCACCGGCCGGAGCAGCTGCCGCAGCCCCAACCCACGCCGGCCTGGCTGGAGCAACTGCCGGCCGCTTGCGAGCTACGCCGCACCCAGGCCAGCTGGAGCGGTCGGCTCAACCCGGAGGCGATCCAGGCCTGCCGGGCCGATTATGCCGACCACCTGCAGCTGCTCGACGCCCAGGTGGCCAAGCTGCTGGCGGCCTTGGACACCCGGGCAGACGGAGGGCGCACGGCGGTGGCGCTCACGGCCGACCACGGCGAGCATCTGGGGGATGCGGAGATGCTCTACAAGGGAACCTTCCTGGAAGGGGCTGTGCGGGTGCCCTGGATCTACCGCCCACCAGCCAGTAGCGAATCAAGCAGCAACCCCACCAGGGGCTCAAGCAGCGCGGCCCCGCTGCCACTCACCGGCCTGCTGCAGCAAACGCTGGCGGGGCTCAAGCAGGGCGGCGGGACGACCCGGCTGGCGCGCTGGGCGCAGCGGCAACCAGGCGCCGTGGTGGAGTTTGGCGGCGAGCTCCTGCTGGTGCAAGGCCCGCGCAAGCTGGCCTTAGACCGGCAGGGCCGGCCGCTGTGGGCGGTGCACCTGGGCCGCGACGCGCTGGAGCAAACCAACCTGATCACGGCAGAGCCAACCCGCTGGCACTGGAGCCCGGCCTGGCGGCAGCTGCGCCGCTGGGGCCGGCAGGAATGGCGGCGGCGCTCAGGGTCTGGCTGGATCTGGAGGCGGCTCGGCCGGCCCGCCCCGGAACTGCACCCCCTTGAGTCGCAGAGCTGAGCAGGGGTGGAGCGCCCGCCACTCCCGCCAGGTGCGGAAACACTCGGTGTGGTCATTGAGGTAGCCGATGAGTGGCCCCCACTCGGGCTCAGGCACCCGCCCATGCACCACGTGCACGGCCAGGCCCTCGGCGGCCAGCCAGGGCTTGCTGGTGCGCAGATTGGCCTCGGGGGGCAACAGCGCCAGGCGCAGCCCCCAGCGCTGCTGCAGGCACCACACCACCGAGCGCAGGCTGGCCTGATCCCAGCTCTGATCACAACTGGCGGCAAGCTGGTCGTAAAGCCGGAGCCAGCGGCGCACCAGCAGCTGCTGCCGCCAGCTGCGACGCAGCAGCAGCACGCCAGAATTGAGCTCGGGGAAGAGAGCGGGCACTGCGGCATCCGACCAGCCAGGCGGCCGGCGCACCGGCGCATGGGCAGCGGCCAGATGGGCGCAACCCAGGGCAGCAAACAGGCCGTCGGCCGGGGCCGTGAGGCGCGCATCCGTGTCGAGAAACAAAGTGCGGGCGAAGGGCAGGCGCAGCAGCGGCGGGATCTTGTCGCGATAGGAGCCGGTGGGTGCGGGATGGGGCAGCACCCGATCGAAGACCCCCAGCTGGCGGGCCTGTTGGGGGTTGTCGCACACCAGGGCGATGGGCCGGCCGGCCAAGAATGGGCGGCAGGCGCTAGAACTGGCGGCGGCCTCAGCGAGATAGGCCGGGCCAGTGGCCACATAGAGCAGCCCCTGGCCCGCCGTGGTCATGCCGCGGCCTGCTGCAGCTGGGGCTGGGGCCAGGAAGGCTCAAACACATATCCCCCACCAGCCATGGCTGCCTGACGCTGGCGCAGGGTGGCCTGCAGCTGGGCCAGGTTGGGGTGGCTCGGATCCAGGCCGGCGGCTTGGTCGAGGTAGTGGTTGGCGAGCACGAGATCGCCACGGATGCTGGCCAGGGTGACCAAATTGATGAGATGGGACATGGTGGCGCCGCCGATCACCACGGCGTGCAGCAGGCAGATCTCCGCTTCCTGGAAGCGCTGGCTGCGGATGTAGGCATCGGCAGCGTTCACATAAACGCTGGCATTGGGACCGAGGCCGGCGAGGGCCTGACTGCAGAGCTGCAGGGCGAAGCCGGCGTTGCCTTCTGTGATCGCCTGGGTGGCCAGCTTGAGTTTGTCAGCGGCCACAGCCTTGAGCTCCGGCTGCGGCAAGGTGGAGGCGAGCGCTGCAGCGGCAGAAGAGGGCTGGTGGAGCTGCAACCCACCGGCCTGGCGCACCTCCTCCTCAGCGAAGGCCATCATCAGCGGATCGGCCGGGGTCCAGGGCTGGGCGGAGAGGGGCGCCGGCGGCTTGTCGGCCAGGGGGGGCTGGGGCTGCTCGCGGAACTGCAGCCGGTTGAGGTTGGCACGGGCGTCCTGGAAGTCGGGCTGCTCGCGCAGCAGCTTCTCCAGGATGGCGCGGGCTTCTGCCAGGCGGCCGAGATCGATCAGGAGGTTGGCGTAATTGTTGCGCACATCATGGGCTCCTGGCTCCAGCTGCAGGGCTTTGGCCAGCAACTGCTCGGCCCGCTGCAGCAGGCCGAGGCGGCGGCAGGTGGCGCCATAGAGGGAGAGGTAATCGCGCTGCTGGCCAAGGGCGGCCTCGAGGCCTTCCAGCAGGGTGGCGGCGCGGCCGTATTCGCCGAGCCGAAACAGGGCCGCCGCAAGCACATTGGCGGCCAGGGGGTTGGTTTCCGGCGCCACGCCAGCCGCCTGGGCCTGGGCCACCACCTCATGGTGACGGCCGGCCTGAAACAGGGCCAGTAGCTGCGGCTCCGGAGCCGGGAAGGCCGTTAGGGGCGAGGCGGAGGAAAAGCTCATTGGCAGGAGATGGGAAACCTTTTGAAGTAAGGGCCTCAAGCAAGCATGACAACAGCAGGCGATGTTCTCAAGGGTCCGTGTTGCTCACGGGGCCGGCGGGCATGGGGCAGCCTTGCTCCAGCCAGGTGCGTGCCTGCAGGAGGGCCTCGACCCAGCCGCCGCTGCGCTGCTCGCGGGCGATGCCCACCGAGGGATACCAGTAGCTGCGGGTGACCGCTGGATCATCAAACCAGCGCCAATCACTGTGGATGCTGAGCAGGCAGAGGGTGGGAAGGCCGAGGCCCCCGGCGCCGTGAATCGTGGTGTTGGCCACGCTGAGGACCGCATCGCAGGCGGCCACCTGGGCCAGCCAGAGGTCCATCTGTTTGAGCGGGTTCACGCGATCGTCGTGAAGCACGTCGAGCCCCTGCTGGCGCCACTGCTCCACCGTCGGGGCGACCTGGCCATATTGCAAGCTCACGAAGCGCACGCCGGGAATGGGCTGAAGCAGCTGGGCAAACTGCTCGGGGCCAATCGATTTTTGCTTGATCCGCACCCCCTTGCCACCCCCGCGCCAGCTGATACCGATCAGAAGCTCGGCAGGCTGGCCGTGCTGGAGATACTCCCTGCGGAGCTGGTCCATTTGCTGGGGCTTGGCCTGGAGCAGGGGAACGTGGCGTGCATACCGTTCCACCTGCGTGAAGCGGTGCTGGCAGATCGACCCCATCGGGCATTGGAGCTGGTAGGCGGCGGGGCTGAGGGCCCCGGATTTGGCGTCGGCCTGGCTCCAAATCTGCAGCCGATCGCCAAAACCCAAGGCTGGCAGCGAGCGGCGATAGATCGGCAGCAGCCGATCGGCCAACAACACACCGATGGCCTCGGCCTCGTCCAGCAGGGAGGGAACGAGAGTGAAAAACATCATCACATCACCGATGGCCTGCTCCTCCAGTAGCAATAAGCGCTTGCCGGCCAGGGATTCGCCACGCCAGAGGGGCAGCTGGCTGCTACTGAAAGGCTTGATCAAGGCCCGTTGCCAGCGCTGTTTGCCCTCAGCAGGCGTGCGCAGGCCGTATTCAAACAGCTGCCAACCGCGCTCGAGCTGCTGCTCCTTGAGCAGAGCGATGGCGAAATTCCAGCTGTTCACATCCACCAGCTTCTGGCGCTGCTCGCGCTCCTCGGCGGCCACGCCCACCGGCCCCTGCACCACCGCCATGGCCCGCTCGAAATCGGCCAGGGCATGATCCGTTTCACCCTGGCCAAGGCGGTGGGCGGCCAGGCCAAGGCGAATTTCCGCCTGCACGAGGGGCTCGCAGCTCTCCAGTTGGGCCTCGATGCGGCCGCGTAACGCATGCGCCTCAGCCGAGCTTGGGCTGGGGGCTTGGTCGCTGAGAGTATCCAGGATCAGCAGGATCTGCAGCAACAGCGGGGCATCGGTGCCAAGATGAGTCAAGCCCTCCTGGGCCAAGGCCAAAGCCCAGGCGTGCAACTGCTGCTCACGCAGCTGGGCGAGCGTTGTGATCAGCGCCCCTCGCAGCCTCTTGACTGCCACACCCTGGACCAGAAGCTGGCGCAACACCAGCAGGTTGTCGGCCAGGGCCGTGGCGGGCGCGGTGCTGCGCAGCAGGTTGGCCCGATTGCCGCGGATGCCGGGGTGCAGGGGGAAGAGGCTCAGGCCCTGGTTGTAGATGGCCGCAGCTGCAGATTCCTGCCCCTGATCACGAAGCAGGGCGCCGTAGTTCTGGAAGAGCACGGGCTGATGCACCTGCTGCTCCAAGGCCCGCGCATAGTGATGTGCTGCCGTGGAAAGATCGCCTTGCTGGTGAGCCCTTATGGCAAGAGGCAAACCCATCGCACAACCATTATGCTCTGATAGGGTAGTAGAGCATGGCCGCAGCAGATTCGAGAGGTTATGCGAATTTTATTTCTGCATCTTAATTTCCCCGGGCAGTTCCGACACATTGCGCAAGCTCTTGCCGCAGAGGGCCACGACGTAGCTTTTCTATGCCAAACGCACTATGGGCGAGAGCTACCTAAAGTAAAGCGTTTTTGCCTTAAAGGCAACCTGGGCCATCAGGCCCTACAAGAGCAAGGGGGAAACCAGCTGCACCGAACTCAATTGGCTGCCAAGCAATATCGCTGTGCGATGGTAAAGCTTGATTCCAAGGGTTGGCGGCCACATGTGGTGGTTAGTCACAGTGGCTGGGGCTGTGGACTACACGTTAAGGAGCTGTGGCCCAAATGCCGTCATGTGAGCTATTTGGAATGGTGGTTTGATCCACAATCCGAGCTACTCAATCATGATCCGCAAAATCCAAATCTGGGCTGGTCCCCCAAAGCGACACAGGGATTCTGGATTCGGAACCAGCCCTTGGCCTTAGAATTGGCCTGCGCAGATGCCGTGGTAGCCCCCACTGAATGGCAGAGGTTGCAATTACCTCAGCTACTGCGAGACAAATGTAAAGTAATCTACGATGGCGTAGACTTAGAGAGATTTTACCCAGACCTTAGCCATCGCTCAACGCATCCTCTCATTACATACGGAACCCGAGGCATGGAGCCGATGCGGAGCTTCCCTGAATTCATTCGCGAGCTACCATCAGTTTTGGATCAGTGGTCGAATGCAAGAGTAGAAATAGCGGGGAACGAAGGCATATATTACGGAGGCAAGTGCCCGCAAGAAGGTAATTGGAAGATTTGGGCCGAGAAACAGCTACATAATTATATGAAGAGTGGACAGGTAAGATGGAAGGGATATTTAGACGGCCAAGACTACGTGCGCTGGCTTCAAAGTAGCTGGTACCACGTATATCTTACCCAGCCTTTTATTGCGAGCTGGAGTCTCGCTGAGGCAATTGCCTGTGGATGTACCGTAATCGCTAGCGATGTTGGGCCTATCCAGGAGTTCACAAGTTGCGGAAACCTGACATTGGTGGACAGCAGAAGAACTGGATTTCTTTTGAAGGTCCTTCAAGGGCTATACTGTATAGGGGCGGAGCTGGCGCAGGGACCCTTGCTCAGCCTGAACTGCCAAGCCCTGAGCATCCAAGCAGCGCTGTCAGGATGGCGAAAGCTTTTGAAGTGACGAAGTCCGCACACTTGACAAGCTCGCCATCGGCATGTAGCATTGATAAGGTTATCCTAATTTGACAGGGCCCGCCAAGGGTCCTCATTCACCCCAAAACAATGGCGAACTTTCTGATCACGTCCCCAAACACGAACTCTCAAGGGACTGATACAACCGATCTATTTGTTTTAAATACCGCACTTGGCACCACCCTGGTTGGCGGTGCCGGGGACGATCAGGTTTCTGCTGCTGCTGGTGCAACCCAATTCACCAACGTTAATTTCCAAGGTGGAGCGGGTGCAGACTCAATTTTCTTTACAGCCAACGCTGCAAGCCAAGGAACGAACGCTCAGTTCTTGCTGGGCGCTGGCGCAGACCTGCTGCTGGCATCCGCTCTTTCATTAACGGTTGTTACTCTTAATGGTGGTGGCGGCGATGACACCATTTCATTGCAAGCTGGTGGAACTTACACCGACGCTACCTTCAATGGCAATGCCGGCACAGACCGGATTCTCGTGTCAGGTGGCACCAAAACTCGCGGGGTAATTGCCGGAGGCGGTGGCGCCGACACAATTGATCTCCAGTTGAATGCCAGTAACGCAGTCACCCTGCTTGGTGGTGGTGGCAATGATGTCATTACCGTGTCTGGCGGCAACTTTTCGGGTGGTCGCATCGAAGGTGATCAATTAAGCAGCGATGATTTTGCAGGCAACGATACTATTACTTTCGCCAATATTACCGCATCCGTTATTCAGGGCGGAGTTGGTGACGATGTACTTAGTAACTTAGCAGGCCTTGGCACCGGAATGTCGGTCGAAGGTGGTGCTGGAAACGACGTAATCGGTCTTATTAGCATTATTTCTGGCGGGACGTTTGTTGGTGGTGGTGCAGGAGCCGACACAATCTCCATCACTGGTGCTTTAGCCGTTAATTTCGGCACCATTGTTGGTGGCGGCGGCGTGGATGTAATCAACGTTAGTGGCAC
>Ga0194129_10003727_pt1 | contig 20969 bp, 18 predicted proteins | sample TA2KigCa35mmetaG_FD_150862 | JGI IMG/M metagenome (GOLD analysis project Ga0194129, IMG submission 150862) | Freshwater microbial communities from Lake Tanganyika, Tanzania - TA2015038 Kigoma Deep Cast 35m | ecosystem: Environmental > Aquatic > Freshwater > Lake | place: Tanzania: Lake...
AGTATCCAGAGCTGCTATTTCCAGCAGCACCATTACTACCATTACCACCACCAAAACCACCACCACCACCACCAGCTGAGGCTGCGCTTGAAGTGCTATTACCCACACTTCCGCCATTTCCTCCGATTGCTTGACAAGATGAAAAGATTAAAGACGAAACTAAAGCGCTAGCATTTGGAGCTAAATACAAGCCTCCGCCACCTCCAATCCCACCACCACCACCAGCTGCAAATGTCCCTCCAGAGTTTCCACCGTTTCCGCCTTTTGAAACCAATTGAGAAAGAGTCAGGCTTTCAATAGTTACATTGCTTGCTGCCACAGAAAATCCCATATAAGTATTCTGTCCAGATAAAGTTTGCCCATTACCATTAATTATGATGTTATCTTGAATTATCCCCGCCATCTGTTGAGTAATTGTAACCGAAGAAGAAAAACTGATTGTATCACCAGACTGGGAACTCCATAATGCATTTATCAGATCTGAGGAGGATGTAACATCCCAGGTAGTTGTTGCAAATGAATCTAACGCTGTCAAAATGCTTATTGCTGATAAACCAAATGCTATAGACCTCAAACGTTGATTTTGTATATGCATCGTAATTCCTGATAAAAAAAGTTGAAAACCCGGATAATTTAAAATTATTTCTAGGTTTATTTTTTATTTAAAATAAATCTCAATTCCCGTAAACCATCAAATACCGCATAAAAATTTAAACTTAATTTTCATGTTTCTCCGTAGTTCACACAAATCATTTACCTCTTCTGTGAAGAGATGAGGGAAAGATCTTTACGTGAAATCTTTTTTTATTACGCACAAAGAGGAATTTTAGGTAAAAAATCATTCCTATTTTTCTATTAATGCTTTACGAAAACTAAAAAAAAAGTGAAAATTCTCTGTTTTAGTAATGCCCAGGTGGTGAAATTGGTAGACACGCCAGATTTAGGTTCTGGTGCTGCGAGGTGTGTAGGTTCGAGTCCTATCCTGGGCAATATTTGAATGAGGAATATGAACACTATCTACATTCATCCTAAGTGCACAACATGCAAAAAAGCTCTTGATTTTCTTAAATCACATTCCATCAATATCACAATAAAAGACATAACAGCACATCCGCCGACCAAAAAAGAACTATCTTTGATGTTATCTTACATGGATCATAATCTAAGAAAACTTGTTAACACATCAGGCAATCTCTATAAAGAGTTGCATCTCAAAGACAGAATAGAAAGTATTGATGAAAATGAACTTATAGAACTTCTATCTATAAATGGTGTGTTAGTAAAACGCCCATTCCTTCTTATAGAAGGTCAAGGCGTTACAGGTTTCAATGAAGACTTGTGGAAAAAACTCTTTAGCTAATCACTCCACAATCTTCTTCTAAACGATATGATTAAATGTATCTCTTAATATATCCACTTCATTTTGAGCTTTCTGTATCGAATGACTGCTGCTCATCGACTGAATAAGCAATTCAGCCTCATCGCACATACCAAATTCACAGTATCTTTTTACCAAACAGAATAATACATAATCTTTTTTAGGATGGTTGCATTGAACAACATAATCTGCTACCAGTTGAACAAGGTCAAAACGTCTGTAATCTAAGATAATTTTGCTTATATCCAACAAAAAATCATGAGGTACAACAACCTCTTCTTGGGCATTTGCTATAGCTTGAGATGAAATATTTAAAGAGTCCCTAATCTGACGTATAAAATTAATATTTTGCCTTACAGGATCCTTTTCAAAGCTATATTGAACATTTCCACTGCTAACATGAGAGTTAGGGCAATTATTTAAATATTCTAAAGCCTCATCATGATAACCATTTAAGGCTAGTAATAAAGTCGCTTGAACATGAGCATGTAAATAATAATGAGGAACTTCCTCGATAATTTGATTAATTCGTTCTAGCTGTGTTAAATCACCATTTTGTACGTAATGTACGATTAGTTTAGATACTAATTTTACCATTCCTTCTTTATTCCCATGGAAATAATTAAATCTTCTATCAAAAAGAACATTCATTTTTTCTGGAATAAAGGCTCCGTTATCAACAAGTATGTGCATTAAATCCAACTCCAGTTCTTCACCGCTTGTTGAATACCAAGAGCTATCCACATTTTCACGAGTTAGAACATCACTTAAAGGAATTCTAGACATCCAATTATTAGCAACAACCAGATTATTAGTAGAAGGAAGGTACATACCCTCTGCGAACCATTTCAAAGTTCTTAATTCAACATTTTTATCACATGCTATGTATTGTTTTTTAGGGCGGATACAAAAAAGCTGAGGATTTTGTATCAACTCCCTAACAAACGTCATACGATATTCCCGAGGTGCAGAATAAAATACTGACCTAGCAAAGACTTCGAGCATGTCTTGTGAAATTGGATGTGTATTTCCTTCTGCATCTTTAGCTCTAAGCATTATAGAACTAAAAATCGCTCCATCTTCGCTGTCTAAATAGCGACCAACATCTCTAGACATAAGTCTGTGATCTGTGTTTTTTCATTCTCAGCTTCATCACTAGGATTTTGAAAATTTACTACCTGATTACTAAAGTTTGTTGATGATGATACTGTCATAAAGTCCCCTTATTATTTGAAAAGTTAACTTTAATTTTAAAATAAAATATTAAATTCTAAATAAAGACATTAACTGTTAATAAAAAAATTCACTGTAAAAATAACTTAGAAAGGGTTGAGTTCCTCAAAACACACTTTTTTTCGTGTTAGATTTTCCCACCACTGGAGTGGCCTCAAGATATTCTCAAGTATTGGACTTTAAGCAAGTTAAGCAGTTTATAAATTTAATAAAAACATAAATTAAATTAAATTAAAGATAGGCTATATTTTAAATTATTAAAATATATTTAATTTTAGTATAATTACTATCTAGATAAATAAAAAATATGAGATTTTCATGTCAGCTATTGCTTCAACTTCATCACCATCCCCTTCTATAGATTTAACCACAAGAACTTGTGATAGAATTACTTGTGAAAATAAAATCTCGACTTTATTCCTGGGGGCGCAACAGCTTTTAATACCTCTGAGAGAGCAGTTAGACAGATCTCAACTTTCAGGAAAATGGATAGTAGAGCTTGATCCTATGTATAATGAGGCAGAAGTCATTTTTGGTAGAGACTTTAGAGTAATAAGGCACGATGGGTCCCATCTTTTACCTTCAATGCTCTGTGAAAAAAACCTCGACTTTAAGTTTTTAGCTTATCTGCCCATAAACTGTAGACAGATAGCTCAATATTTCCATAGAGCCGGATATGGAAAAGGGTTTTCCGAAGAATATATCGATAAAAAAGAAAAAGTTGCTAAGGATCTGGGCCTATCTCATGAAGTAGGAAGAAGCGTCCTAGAGGGAGGAAATTGCTTAATTTTCAAAAATGCAGAGGGGCAGCAGCGATCCATAGTCGGTCTGTCTAGCGTTAGCCTTACTCTGATTAATCTTGAAGACAGTGGTTATTTTTTAGAAAACAGTGAGAGGATTGCAATTTTACAAAGTACTATCGATATGCCTTCCGAGGATTTTCTTAGAATGGCCAAAAATAAAAACCTTCTTGAAGAGTTTTTGCCTTTGTATGATGAAATGCTAGAGAATAGAAGTAAAAATCCAACGAAGTTTATGGAGCTCCAAACTGTTATCCGACAGAGGTTTGGTGGTATTACTGGAGTCAAAATGGAAATGATGGCTCCGATTAGTTCATCTGATATACCCACATATAAAGATAAAGCTAAAGAATTGCAGGCTAAATGGAGTATAAGTCAGGAAGTAATAGCTGAAGACCTTCAGCTTCCTCTAGACTCTATCGGATTTATACCACAATTGGACTTTCACATAGACCTGTCGATTTTTGTAGCCCCCGGTGGAAAAGTCTTTATACACGATGAAGAACAAGTATTGAGTCTCTTACCTGAAAGATCAAAAAATAAGCAGATTGAATCTTATAGAAAACAATCAGAATCACAATATTTGATAAATAGAAAATGGAAACTCTCTTGTGCTGATGAAATAGTTAAACTTGGTGGGGAGCCTATATTTGTTCCTGGTAAACTAGAAGGATTTGCAAATAGTAGCATCCACCCCATTAACTTAATGAACGCTGTACTTTTAGACGATGAATCTAGGTCTCTAGTAATCACTGCTCAAAGCGGTGTAGAAACCATCGACCAAATATTTTCTCAACTTGTAACAGGTAACATTCCATCCTGCGAGCTCTTATTTCTTGATGAAAGACTTATGAGCACCCTACTAAGAGAGACATCTGCTGGCCTCCACTGCATAACATGGGAAAATAAAAGTTAATAAAAAATAATTTAAATTAATTGCAAAATAATTAATAATTAAATTAAGTTGGTATTAATAATAGGTTTTAAAATGGCTGATAAAGATGAAAATTTCCCTGCTTTTAGAAATTTCCCAGGCATTCCCTTTTTTGATGAAGACCTTTGGAAATTAGAAGAAAAAAATGAATCAGGTCTTTCCGTTTCAGAGGACAACAATAACATATATGTAGAAGCCCACCTACCAGGTCTAAAACCTGAAGATATCGAGCTGACCTATGATAAAGGTATACTTTGGATCCATGGTGAAAAAAACGAACAAGAACAAGATAAAAAGAAAAAATATTACAAAAAGGCTTCAAGCTCCTTTTCTTATAGAGTGCAGATACCAGGACTTATTGATGATAAAAAAGAACCTGAGGCCGTGTACAAAGATGGGATCATGAGGGTTAATTTTGCGAAATCAGGAAAGAAGGAATCTAAAAAAATTAAATTCAAATCCAAGTAATTAAAAAAAGGACAGGAAGACTTGTTAAAAGATCCTCCTGTCCTTTTAATCTTAAAAATATTTAATCATTAAATAGGCACTACCTGTGAGCCAAAAAAACAAAATACCTGCAAGGTAGAACGGCTTGCAACCCACTTGTTTGATTTTGTTAATACTAGTTTCTATTCCAATTGAGCCCATAGCCATCGTTAGAAATAAAATATCGATCTGATTTATAATAGCTACAACACCAACGGGGATCCACCTCATAGAATTAAGTCCGATAACAGCAAGAAATCCTAGGGCAAACCATGGTATGGTTATCCCCTGTTTCACTTTCCCTTTGATTTTACCTTTAAAAAACATTGCACAAATTAACAGAACTGGAACAAGCAAGATAACCCTAAGCATTTTTACAACGATAGCAGTAGTCGCGACATCTTGGCTTATAGCTGATCCAGATACTATAACCTGAGCTACCTCATGAACACTAGCGCCTGAAAAAACACCGAACTGCTGAGGAGTGAATCCAAACACATCCGATTGCTGTAGTATTGGATATATAAACATAGACAAAGTCCCAAAGACAACAACGGTTGCAACAGCTATTGTTGCTTTGAAGGGTTGGCTTTTCACAACATCTTCCATAGCAAGGACCGCAGCTGCACCGCAAATTCCAGAACCAACACCAACCAAAAGAGAAAGATCACTATCTAGCTTAAAAAGCTTAGATCCAATCCACCAACCTAGCAATATTGTGGAAAAAACTATTAGTACATCTAAAACAAGACCCTGTAGCCCAACAGCAAACAGCTGCTGGAAATTGACTCGAAACCCATACAAAATAATAGCTAATCTTAAAAGTCTCTTGGAACAAAAATGAAGTCCTCTAGACCAATCTTGAGGAAATTGATGATGAAGTGTATTTCCGTAAAATATTCCTAAAACAATAGCGACCATAAGAGAACTGATTCCATATTCAGCAAGTAAGGGTATTGAGACTATGTAAAGGCTTGAAAGGGCAAACAAAAAAACAAATACAATACCATTTACCGTGCCTGTAATATTTTTTTTTGAAAAAGGCATGAAGACCACCTAATATATGCTTAAATAACTCTTAAATAAGCAAAATCGATATTATTTAAAACATTAAATTAGATTTGCTTCTGCAAAATATCCAAAATTATACGATTTAAATAAATTTAAAAATTGTTTTTTTTACCATTTCGGGAGTATAATTAACTCTAATCTCAAATAGAGAGCTCGTAAATATGACAAAAACTACCTCTTTTAATGCAAACCCTATTTTAATACGAAAAAATTACGACATTTATAATGTTACAGATAGTGTTGGGCTAAAAGTTAGAACTATTTTTGGAAACAAGGACTACATTTTAGAGCCGTTAGAGAATCTAGAATCTTTAAAACCACAGCAAAAGATCTGCGGGGAGCGTTTCAAAAGACTTATTATTTTGGCTGCCAATTACCACACTGAAAGCCTAGATCATGATCTTCTTAAAGATAGAGATTTTCAACTTTTTTCTGCCACGATTGCTGGTGCAGAGAGCTTGCAGACTAAGAAATTAAGGGCTATTCATAAAGCAATTTACCTAAGCTTCGGAACTTCTCATCCTTATTTTAGCTATAAAATTTTAGAAACAAAATACTGGCAAGAGGCCCTTCTTCCAGACCATCCTAATGGCACCGAAATAAATGATTTATTGAAAATTTGGGCTAGAAGCTCCTCTTCCTGTTCATTCGAAGCATTTTTATACAAATTCAAAGCAGATCAAGGTGTTTCTAAAGTCAGATATCTCAATCCTGTAGAACGTGTTGAATATGCTGTTGATTTCGTTGACGGTAAAATTTATAAAAATGGACATCCTTTCCATACTGACTTTGTACGCTCTGAAAAATCAAATCACTCCGCCATATACGCTATTTTACCTGATGAAAAAATGTACATAGGCCCCTACATCACAGGAAAATTTCATCATTCAAGCTTTAATAGCGGACAACCTGTTTTAGGCGCTGGTGAAATCATAACTAAATCTACTGGTGAAATTAAAAGCATCTCCAGTAAAAGTGGTCACTTTAAACCTTGTGCCAAGCAACTTTTAGAGACTTTGAAATATCTTGAAGAGAAAAAGGTTAATTTATCCGAAATTAACCTAATAGAAAATTCTATAGACTCTTTATCTCATCATCCATCCGCAGAAACATTTCTAGTGGAAGAATCTGAAAGAATAGGATCTCCTAGAGAAAGGCAAAGTCCTTTGCTTTTTCATGAAACCACCTCTCCCTCTTCTCCTTATCTTTTACGCAGAATACCCTCAGCGTCTTTTTCCAGGAGTAATGGCATAGGATGGGATATAACAGGCTCACAAACACCATCTCCTTCCTACGCGATGTTTTTGTCGAATGCCATCAAGGGAAAAAGCTCTCCTATTCCTGATCAAAAAAAATAGATCTAACAAGGAATATCTTGTTAGATCTATACGTTTTTATTTTGAAAAAAGTAACTAAGGCCTTAGAGACTTTTTCGTTAAATCAAGAATGGCTTTAGTATATTTGTCTTGTATCTGTGCATAAGAGATATTACCGCTATCAAGCAAAGAGTTCCTTTCTCTTCGTAATGCAGCAATGGCAGCTGGATACTTTTGAGCTAAAAATTCAATCCAATCCTCTCTATCGATTAAGATATTATGTTTAGCCTCTAGTGTTGATATAATTTCATTTATATGAGCTGCTGCTAAGTCCAGATCCTCCTGAGTAACGCCGCTACATCTAAAATACAGCATATCATCAACATCAATTTGTATATTCAATCTTTCCCTTAGTTTCACCGGATATGCAAGATATACCTCTATCTCATCCACAAAACGAAGAGTTTGAATTTTAGCTCTTGCTATGTTTTCAAGCTGCTCAATCATCCAAGGACCATGAATCAAAAACTCTGCGAAGTTTTTAGCATCGTTTCTATCAATAGTTGCCATTTTAGCTTTTAGGCCTATGTGTAAAATAGAAAGAGCCATACGATCACCACAAGTTTCTGTAGCTCCATGGATAATTGAAAAAAAGTCCCGCCTAAAATTCTCATTTGTCTCAGCAAGACTAAGATAAGAAAGTATTTTTCTAGAAAAGCCACCTTCCTCGTCCCTTAGACTATCTTGCATATAATCAAGCCGTGACATCCACATTCTAAGGAGCTCTTCCTTTTCATTTTGTTGAATAAATTGATAAAGACTTGGATATCTTTGTTCAAAAACCGTCACTTCTTCATAACCTGCCTTGGCATAAAGAGAAGCTAAAACCCGATCAATAATTTCATTTTCTAAAGGTACTACGTGAAAAGTTTCTTCAATAGAAAATGAAAACCTTGGACCTACATAATCTTCTCCTTCCGAGAGTTCTCTTAGTCTGTTTATAACGTTAAGTGAAAGACCTGAATTTTCTAAATCGATCCTACAAAATCTATTAATTTCAATTACAGAATTAGGCAAATCCCTCAATTGGTTTTGATTAAGGCTCATGTCTCTCAAATTTCCTAAATTACAGATCGTTGTCGGAATAGTTTCTAGACGATTTTCAGTCAAAATTAGAGTGTTTAAAGATCTAAGATTTCCTATAGACTGTGGCAAATTTTCAATTTGATTGCTGTTAAGTCTTATCTCTTCAACACGCTCAAGGTTTCCAAAAGATTCCGGCAAACCTCGGAGTCTACTGTATGAGCAACTTAAGTGTCTCAAATTTCTAAGATTACCTAAAGATTCTGGTAGAGAGTGAATTTCTGTACGAGTGATTTGTAAGATCTCAAGTTGCGTAAGATCTCCCAAGCGATCTGGTAAGTTTTCGATTGTAGGTATATCAGCTATCATTAATCGATCTAATACACGAAGATCACATATTGAATCCGGCAAATGGTGAAGATTACCTTCTTGTATGCTCAAAAACCTCAATCTATTTTTTAATTCAGTATTACTAAATATATCCGGCAATGAATCAACCTCTTCTTCACTGAAAAAACTATCTAATACCAAAATTAACTCTGTTTTACTTGGATCGTTGATAAACTCTAAAATACATCTAGACAAGTCTAACTTGCATTGATTATTTCCAGCCCAATTTATTAATTTTTCTTCAGTTTCTACATACTCTAAAGACTGAAATAACTTTTCAGTTTTATCGAAATCTCTGATATGCGATGAACTCCAACTAGGATTGCCTGTGTTTCTGACACCACAGAACCTGTAAAAGGCTCCATCGACTCTATTTCTAATAGGATCTCCTGCCGTATCATATATATGCAAAGCCACATCTCGTAGAGCTAGCTCCTGCTTTTGGATGGGAGAAGAGTCTGATGTATTTTGTAATATAGTATTTTGAATTCTTTCTTGAATTTCTAAAGGGAGACGCTCAAAATGAGGATCTAAACCTTCATGAGATTGTTGATAGGCACTTCTCAACAGTGCCGATAATAGAAATGAGGGATTGCTGCTCATAACACCTTCTGTATTATTTTGGCATTCATCCCCAAAAATGCTATTCGTTATTAAAAAAATTCACCTGCTATTATTAAATAACAAGCACCTGTGTATAGAAATAAAAGAGCAGGATTATAGTGCTCTTTTATTTCATATTATTTTACTGAAGTAATGAATCTAAAACGAGATTTCTTAGTTCCTTTAGATTTTCTCCTTGGATCGATGAGATTTCACCTTTGAAGGCTTTTTCTCCGAACCTATGTCCTAAATCTTTTGGTTCTCCGCAAACGACCCACATACGATTATAGACGGCATTTGCCAACCGTGTTTGACCAAACAAGTTCAAACAAAAATTCAAATCATCTGGAAACTCTGACGATACAGCAGCTTTTAATAAAGTAAAATACTGAGAATCGGACATATTTGCTTTAGCTTCTGCAAAGCTCGATGGAATAATATACTCTAATTCGTATTCATCGTCTGCCGCCTTATCTATAAACATCCGTCTTAATTCTAAAGCTTCCTTCATGTGATTACCTAAAAAACATCCCTCAAAAAGACATTTATACTTATAACGCTTTTCTGGAGCGTATATATTAGCTTTTTGAAAAGACTCTAGTCCCTTCTGAATTAATCCATGAGCACAGTACTCCTTTGCAAGATGTTTACATGCATGGCTGTAAGAATCATTATAGCGACCACCGATTCTGGGAGTTATCTTATGCACTATTTTTTCAGCTAAATCATAGTCTCTATTATTTAAACAATCTACGACCAACTCTTGTAATGGGATAAAATACAAATCTGGGGGAATAAAAGCGCCATCGAGATATGGATAATAACCTGGGCTCGATTCATGATCATTTATGATTTTTTTGAGTTGTTCTAAGCGTAGTAAAAAACAAGGATTTGCTCCTCCCAAAACGACTCTCGATTGCAAAATACCATCTACGCACTCAGTTTTGACTTGAGGACTACATTCTGCATTTTGTATATCTTGAATGAACTTACCACTTTCAATTCGTGCTTGATTTTTTATTGCAAAGCACTCTGCCAAATTTGGATTATAAGCTGTAGAAGGAAAAAGAAAATCTCTTAGACTAGGTATTTCTTTTTTAATTTTTGTTGCCTTACCTCTAAGTTGATTGATCGCCCCTTCTGTATAATTCATAAAAAATATAGCCCCTACCTTATGGGTAAATAAACTATTGAATTTTTCTTTATCTGTTAGGAAATCAAATATAGTCATTGCGTTATATTGACCAACTTTCCTTACTAAAAAAAAGTTATCAATTGAGAGAGTATTTTGATGACTCAAGTCTTGCTCGTTCACTTGAAATGTACTTACTTGAGTTGTTGATAATTTTGAAGGAATATTGCTAGTCATAACACCTTATATACATTTTTTGCGCCTCATCCCCCCAAAAGATGCGGATAATAAAATAAACTGAAGTTTTGTTTAAATTATAGCTCAGTTGCATAAAGATATCGTAAAGATGTAAAAAAAACTAAAAAAGTAATTCCTAAAATCTTTAGGATCAGAACTTTTACCAATTCAGTATGGGTTAAAAAAAGATGCTATTTTTAAAAAATATATATAAACAGCTTGTGGGGATTGCAAAGATGGATTTTTTCCTATAGAAACGATAAAGCCACTTACAGATAAATCTATAAGTGGCTTTATACGCTGTACGCCGGATGCAAGATTCGAACTTGCGACCAACGGATTAACAGTCCGCTGCTCTACCGCTGAGCTAATCCGGCGTATCGAAGGTATAAATATACAAAACAAGATAGATTTTCTGCAAATCAAATACTTAAAAAAATAAAAAAAAATGAAAATCACCATAATGCAGTAGGAAAACATTTGCAAAGATAGACTATGTGACAGATCATAAATGTGAATTTTACAGGCTTAATAAAGATATGGAAACACTTGTTGGATACATAGAAAACATCGTTTTTACCGAATCTGAAACTGGATTTACTGTTGCTAGATTTAGAATTCCATCTCAAAAAGACTTAACAACAGTCGTTGGAAATCTCCCTTCGGTACAACCTGGGGAGACATTACGATGCGTTGGCAAATGGAAATCTCATCCACAACATGGGAGGCAGTTTGAAATAAACAGCTTTGAAACACAAGCCCCTTCTGATGTTTTAGGGATAAGAAAATATCTAGAGTCAGGAATGATCAAGGGAATAGGTCCTGTGTATGCAGAACGTATCGTTAAGACCTTCGGTGTTGACTCTCTAAAAATCATCGATGAAAACCCAGAAAAACTATGTGAAGTTCCCGGTCTTGGAGACAAAAGAATAGATAAGATCACCTCCTGTTGGCAAGAACAGAAAGCAATACGTAATGTCATGGTCTTTTTACGAGGTCACGGAGTGAGTGCTGCTTATGCTCAAAAAATCTACAAGGCGTATGGAGATAACAGTATTGTCAAGGTTAGGGAAAATCCCTACGCTCTTGCCAAGGAGATCTTTGGCATTGGATTTAAAATCGCTGATGGTATCGCAAGAGGCATGGGTATAGATAACATATCCCCTTTAAGGATCGATGCCGGTATAGAGCACTTTTTGTGGGAGCTCAGTAACGAAGGGCATACATGTTTCCCGGAATCCGATCTTACTGCACAAGCAGCAGAGCTTTTACAAGCACCATCAGATTTAATAGCAGAAAGGATCGAGGCATTAGTTAAAAATGGCACCCTGATGCGTAATGAGGATCTCATATGGGTAAAGCCGTTCTACTTAGCAGAACTTGGAATCGCAAGGGAGCTTGCACGGATTATGCAATCGCCTTGCAGACTAAGAGACGTACACACAGAAAAAGCTTTAGAATGGGCGCAGCAAAAGCTTAATATACAACTGGCAGAAGAGCAAGTGGAGGCTGTAAGCCAAGGTCTACGCAAGAAGGCTTTGATTATCACAGGTGGCCCAGGTACAGGAAAAAGCACTATCACAAAAGCTATCCTCAGAGTGTCAGAGAAAATATCATCAAATATTTTACTGGCCGCACCGACAGGTCGCGCTGCAAAGAGAATGACCGAGATCACCCATAAGAAGGCCTTTACTATTCACAGTTTATTAGAAATGGACTTTGGTACGGGCAAATTCAAAAGAAATAAAGATAACCCATTAAAATGTGACCTTATTCTCGTTGATGAGTCTAGCATGATAGACACCCTTCTGATGTACAACCTGCTAAAGGCTATCCCTTCGGAAGCGCGTGTGATCTTTATTGGAGATATAGATCAGCTACCAAGCGTTGGGGCAGGAAATGTTTTAAAAGACATGATTGCATCACAACGACTCCCAGTTAGTTGTCTTAAAAAAATATTCCGACAAGCAGCACATTCTAAGATCATCGTTAATGCACATAGAGTGAACCAAGGTCAGTTCCCTGATACATTTCCAAGCCCCAGAAGTGACTTCATATTTATAGAAAAAGAGACACCCGAAGAGATATTAGAGACGATCGTAGAGCATGTATCTGAAAGCATTCCTAAAAAATATAGGTTTCATAGGTTTGAAGAAATCCAGGTTTTATCTCCAATGAAGAAAGGGGTTATCGGAGGAGAAAATCTAAATAACGTCCTGCAACAAAAAATGAATCCCAATCCTAATCCTCTGATAAGGATGGGAAGATCATTTCATGTGAATGATAAAGTAATGCAAATTAGAAACAACTACCAGAAAGAAGTTTTTAACGGAGATGTTGGAAGGATCATGGAAATTGATCTTAGCGAACAATCGATGAAAGTATCTTTCGATGGCAAGCTTGTTCCTTATGAGTTCCATGAGCTTGATGAGCTTGTATTAGCCTATGCAGTATCTATCCATAAATACCAAGGAAGTGAATGTCCTTGTATCATAATACCGATCCACACATCACACTTTAAATTGCTTAACAGAAATCTGCTCTACACAGGGATTACCAGAGGAAAAAAACTTGTCATTCTTATTGGTACAAAAAAGGCTCTTGCAATTGCCGTTCGTAATGAAGAAGTAAAAAAGAGGCATACAGGACTAAAAGATAGAATCGAAGAAATTTTACAGACGGAATTAAATAAATAAGAAGGTGAACACAAGTCCACCTTCAAGAAAACAACTAGCTCACGTTAGTACCAACTGGTGATAATACAAAATCTGCCAGTTCAAACTGAGCATCATGTAGCCCTGCAAGCACCATACCTTGACTCTCTACACCCATGAGGAGCGCAGGCTTAAGATTGGCTACAACGAGTATCTTCTTACCAACAAGAGCAGAAATGTCTTCCATCTTCTCCCCTATTCCAGCAACGATAGTACGCTTTTCAAAACCAAGATCTACGGAGAGTTTTAATAGCTTTTTACTCTTAGGCACTCTTTCTACATGAAGGATCTTAGCCACACGAAGATCAATTTTTTTAACGTCATCGAATGATACTTCAGGCTTTAAAGGCAGATAACTAGGTTCAGCATTTTTCTTTGCAGATTCCGCTAAAGCTTTCATACCATCCTCTTCTTTTTGAACCTGTTCATCTTCAATTTTTGTGAAAAGGATCTCTGGCTTTGGAAGGATAATACCAGACTGTATTCTATTTGTAAGAACATCAGACCAGCTATGACTTGCCAATACATCTTGAAAGCCTAGTAACTTCCAAATCTTCTCAGACGAACTTGGAAGAATGGGAGAAGAAATAAGAGCCAACGTTTTTATAGCTTCTAAACAGCAGAAAATCGTTGATAACATCTCTGGTCTTTTTTCTTCAGCCTTAGCTGCAATCCATGGCTTTTTACAGTCAAAGTAAGCATTACCTGCTTGAGCTAACTCCATGACAAGCTGAGAGGCTTTTCTTAAATGATATGACTCATAAGCAAGGGCAGCTTCTTTTGCTATCTCCGATATCTTGCTTAAGAAATCCAAATCTACTTGCTCTAGCTTCTCTGGTTTTGGAATTACGCCCGAACATTGTTGCTGTGCAAACACAAGAACTCTATTTACGAGATTACCATACTTACCAAGCAACTCTGCATTACATCTCATCTGAAAGTCTTTCCAAGTAAATTCAGAATCTTGACTTTCAGGGGCATTTGAGGCTATAGCATAGCGTATTTGGTCAGTTGTATACTTATTGAAAAAAGTCTCCAGATCAATGTACCAGCCATCAGACTTGCTAAACTGTCTGCCCTCTAAATTATAAAACTCGTTAGCAGGCAAATCATCGACAAGCTTAAGAGGTTTATTTTGTCCCATAGTCATCGCTGGAAAGAAAACAGCATGGAATGGGATATTATCCTTGCCGATAAACTGAACAAGTCTTGTGCTAGGATCTTCCCAGTACGACTTCCAACTATCAGGATTTCCAGCCTGCTGAGCCCAATGTTTGGTTGCAGAAATATAGCCAATCGGAGCATCGAACCAAACGTAGAGCACCTTACCTTCAGCTTCAGGAAGAGGCACAGGAACTCCCCACTCAGAGTCACGAGTAATAGCTCTTGGCTTAAGATCGTCTATATAAGCCTTGGCAAAATTTATTACGTTAGGCTTCCATTGTTTTTTTTCGATCCAGGAGGCTAATTCCTCTTTGAATTTATCAAACCGCAAAAACCAGTGCGTTGTTGCTTTTTTTACAAGCTTTGAGGATGTTAGCTTTGACTTAGGATCGATAAGATCTGTAGCCTCGTAACTCGCTCCACAAGATTGACACTCATCTCCCCTAGCCTTGTCAAAACCACATTTTGGACAAACTCCGACTACATATCTATCAGCAAGGAACCGATTTTCAGCTTCAGAGTAGAGCTGAAGGGTTTCTTTTTTCTCAATATATCCATTATTAAGAAGATCTAAGAAAAACTCCTGAACAACTTGAACATGACCTTCCCATGTGGTTCGGGAATAGTGATCAAAAGATATATTCAACTTATCAAAAAAATCTTTATTGATCTTATGAAATATGTCAACGTGCTCTTTTGGAGTCCTTCCCGCCATATCAGCGCTTAATGTTATCGCAACACCGTACTCATCAGACCCACAGATATAAAGGACATCACTACCCTTGAGTCTCTGATATCTTGCGTAACAATCCCCTGGAAGATAAGCTCCTGCTATATGACCGAAATGTAAGGGACCATTAGCATAGGGTAATGCCGCTGTTATAAGCACTTTTTCTTGCATAAATACTATTAATCCTCTTCGTCTTCCCTATCCATTTTTTGCAATTCTTCAAGGTAAGCCTCAGAAGGATTTTTTCTCACTTCTTCTAATAGACCATCAAGAGTGAGTTCATGACCTGAACGTATGAAATAGGTTCCGAGACGAATAGCATAATTTGCTAATTCGAAGTTGTTTTTAAAAATCCCTCTTAACTTCTCATGAGTTAAATTATCTTTTATAAACATATGAATCTTCTCCTATACATGTACATTAATTTGTCTATGTTCTTCTGCAATAACTATACTTCTCAATACTTGGTACGCTGTATCCAAATCTTGATTGATGATGACATAGTCATATTTCGAAGACATCTTCATTTCACCTTCGGCCCAAGACAATCTCTTTTCTATCGTCTTGACATCCTCGGTATTTCTATTTATCAATCTTTGCTTCAATTCCTCGATCGATGGAGGAGAAATAAATATAAAAACAGCTTGAAAACCCTGATCTTTGAGGATCATAGCCCCCTGAGTATCTATCACAAGGACTACATGCTTACCCAGATCTTGAGCATCTTTAACATATTGACGAGAGGTTCCATAGCAAAAACCAACACCTCAGCATGCTCGAGAAAGTCATCCTCTGTTACCTTTTGATCAAACTCTTGTTGAGTAAGAAAGTGATAATCTACGCCGGGAATCTCTCCAATTCTAGGTCTTCTTGTGGTACAAGAGACACTCTCTTCGACACAATCAAATTCAGTAGTAAGCATACGCGTGAGAGTTGTCTTTCCTGTACCCGCTGGGGCACTAACAATAAAAACCAAACCTTGAGCGAGATTGCCAAGTACTTTTTGTGTCATATTATTCTATATTTTGAGCTTGTTCTCTTATTTTTTCGAGTTCACCTTTCATTCTGACGGCTATACATGACAGCTCATGCATATCTGACTTAGAGCAAATCGTATTTATCTCACGATTCATTTCTTGCAAAAGGAAGTCCATATTGCGACCTATGCTTTTGTCTTTAGTAGAAAGAAACGTTGCAAATTGATCAAAGTGCGAATTAAGCCTTGCAACCTCTTCTGATATATCAATTTTCTCTGCATATATCATGACTTCTCTAAGGATCTTATCTTGGTCTGAAGGATCTAGCTCTTTGACCTCAGCAATTTTGTCGAGCAATTTCTTTTTATACTGCTCACTGGCCTGAGGAGCTAGTTTCTCTATTTCAAATAGGTTGTTTTTCAAAATCTGTAGTATTCTAGCGATCTCTGCAGATAGTGCTTTACCTTCCACTTCTTTCATCTGCATGTACATCATAAAAGCTTCTTTAACAACAGAAATCAAATCATTTTTAATAAGATCTTCTTTTTGGTCTAGATCTGAAGTGTTAATAATATTTTTTTGATCCATAAGAAAAGAAAGAGTGAGCTCTTTAGATACGTCTAGACCAAGATCCCCAGCAACACTTTCAAAGAACATTTTGACAGATTTAAGTTGTTCCACCTGTCTTTTAATAGTCTCTTGAGTAATCCCATCTTGAACCAAAGACACTTTTACAGTGACTTGTCCCCTTTGAATATCTGAAGATATTACTTTACGTATGTCGATATCGAACATTAAATAATCTCTTGGGAGTTGAACAGTAATATCTAGAAACTTCCTATTAACAGAATGTAGCTCCACATTCCATCGTCCGAAGGGTGTGGTTCTGGAACTACGGCCATAAGCCGTCATACTTTTGATCATGAAAAAACCAAATATGAGTGAATTAGCCAACATTTATACTTAATAAAGAATCACAATGTCAAGTTTTTCAAAAAAAATTAACAAAAAAAATTGTAGTATAAAATCAACCCTATTATATCTAGAAAATAATCTAGGAATTAAAATGAAAAACGTCCTTATTACGGGAGCTACTAAAGGGATAGGACTTGCAATTAGCAAAAAACTATTTCAACAAGGTTATAACGTTATAGGTATAGCTAGAAATGAAAGCCCCTCTTTTCCTGGAACACTTTACATAGGCAATCTAGAATCGATCTCAGAGACAGATAAAATTTTAACTAGCATAACAGAAAAATTTGAGATCTACGCAATCGTAAACAATGTCGCCACAGTCTACCCATCAAATATAGAGAACGTAAAGCTTGATGAACTTATAAAAACATATGATCTGTGTGTAAGAACATCTGTACAAATCATTCAACGTTGCATTCCTGGCATGAAAAAATTAAAGAAGGGAAAGATAATTAATATATCTAGTATTGCCGCATACGGAATGGAAAACAGGATCAGCTACTCTAGCGCCAAAAGCGCTCTTTTTGGTTTAACAAGATCTTTAGCAATAGAACTTGGCTCTCATGATATCTGTATTAATACAGTCGTACCAGGCCTTATAGAGACAGAGCTTTTGTACAAATACATCCCTAGAGGATCTGAAGCCGACTTAAAAAGAAAATCTAAAGTCCTATTAAACAAAACCGCAGAACCTCATGAGATCGCTGCACTTGCTCATTTTTTGATTTCAGAAGAAGGCGACTATATAACAGGACAAGAGATCAATATTGATGGAGGATGGTCTATATCATAAAAAAATTATGAAAAAATACATATCATACATAGATTATAAAAATACCAACCAGATATCGAAAAGAAAAAAGCATCTATGGCTCAAAGAAAACGGCTATTTACACTCAGGCTCATCACCAAGATACCTTAGTGCTTGGGAGGAACTTTCAAGGGAATTTGGGTTCAATTTTACAGTTAAATCACAAAACAACAAACAAATTATTGAAGTAAACAACATGCCTTCCTTACATGGAAATCATGTGAGTTTAGAGTTTCTTATTAAAATCAAGAAAGGTCTTATTTCAGTAACTCTGGATGAAAAACTTAGTGAAGAATTAAATACGATCTTAAAAAAAATCCAACGAATTCATTTTTCAGGACTTCCGAATTACAGCTACCATGATCTAGTCGAATTTTGTAAAATGATATCGACAAAACAACGTATAGACTTCATACTTCCAGTTTGCCCCGACTGGAGCTATGATCCGACGAAGCTCAACTATACATTTGAAAAATTAAATGATGGTATAGGCCTTGTAGCTCAAAAAGCCTTACGTTCTACAAAAGATCTGATAAATATCTTTCTCCCTGATCAAGAGAACTTTTATTTTCATTTTATTATTGGTGATTCGATGGGCTTAAATCCCGACCAAATTAAAGCTGCAAATGTAAAAGATTTCACAGAATTTAAAAAGCTTTGTATATCAAGTCAAAAAAAAATAGAAACGGAACTTTCATCTTTTTTAAATACAAACCACTTCACAGTAGATCTAATGAGTGATTTGCTTTCCAAAGAGCTTTCCCTTGATGGATACACAAAACTGCTAGAGGACTTATTCAAAAATTTTGATTTAGAAAAATGCTATAAGACTTTTAAAACAAAAAAAAACTTTGAAACGCAGCTCAAATCTAGAGCTCCTTTATATGAAAAGATATACAAGCAGACAGATATGGACGTCATCCAACAGATTTACATTAAACATCTTATAGAATATAACATACTAGCATCGCTATTTAAAAATTTCGGTAAAAACAACGTAATACTTGGTTTTGATGCAAAAGGAATGCAACTTGGATATAAAATGCATGATACGAATCTCTGCGTCTTGTCCTTTCAAAAACATTAAAAAAGATTATCAGGTAGCTTTATACTCTGTTTTTTTGACATGACAAGCCTTATGAAACTAAGTTGAAAATCGAAATCTAAAAGCAAATCTTGAATAATAAGTCGGTAACGATATGCATCTAAGTTTAGTTTGCTGTGTAATGATTTATACATAATATCAAGGTTATCCAAATATTCTAGGTTATCACTTTTTACACAAAATATAACGTGACATATCCAACATACTAGAGCACTGATGATACAAATCTCTGATTGGTGCACTACTAGTTTATCTACATATAAGGGAACTAGCTTACTCCAATCATTTCCACCGAATTTGTCTCTGGTATTTTTAAAAGAGGACGCTATAACATCTTCTTTGGAAATATGAAAATGTTTCAATCTAGTATAAAGCTCTTCAGCCAAATCCATGTTAGGATAAACCATAATCGTATCGTGAAACAACACCATGCCAACAAGAGACACAAAATCATTTTTCGACATCATCCCTTTGATTTTTTTAGCATACCGTAGACATAAATTTATGTGTTCAATAAAAGGCATTTTTAAGTTTAGCGATATCCTATTGTCGTACAAATCATTCAACAGATCTTCTAAAATCTTATTTTCGCTATTCATAAAAAAACCTAACTGATTAATAAAAGTTAATACTGCTTGAGATATCTTCTTTTCTTTTTAATTAAAAGAGGTTTTTGATGCTCTTATAAAGACAAAAGAGGAAGCAGCGTCAGCAACTTCCTCTTATAAGAATTAATTAGAAACCAACGCGGATTTGACCACCGTAGCTATGGTCGCTATAGTTACCTTGGAACTCTCCATTATAGTAAAGCCCAACAGTTACTAGATCGTCCATAAAATTACCTTGTACCGTGATCCCTGGAGATACTATAAGCTACGCGATGGAAAATACCCATCAAAAGTATACGAGGAGCAGTTACTCTCATCGAAGCTTGCATGGATAGTCTTACCTTTAACACGCACCTCTCTTACCCAGCTGATTTTTGGCGATACAGTCCACTGACCACCTACAACACAAAAGCAGCCAGCAAAGTTAACACCTAGCTCGTTTCTGATCATGATAGAGTTCTGAGACTTAACATTAAGATTAAACCCGCTCTTACCTTTTTCACTATAACCATTCTCTGTTTGAGATATATAATTAAAAGAATCGAAAGGTCTAATAGTAAAACCAGCTATACCAAAATTAACGCCTGTGTCAGCGTGAGTAAGTATCTGTGAGCCTGAATGGCTATTGTAAGCTCTATAGTCTTGTACAGGGAGCTTAATCTTTCTAAAGCCACTATAGTCACTCCATCCTCCGAGCACGGCAACAGTACCGAAGAAAGTCTTGCTTAGAGCTGAAACATAAAGTCCAGCATATCCTGAGGTTATATCTTCAGATCCAAGACCATGAGTCCAACTTACATCAGAGCTAGTATAAGCACCTAAAGCTCCCACATACATAACATCGGCAAAATGATAGTCAGCTCCAGCACTGAATCCGCCAGTGTTATCTTGGAATCCAAAACCAAATTCAGAAACATTGCCTTGGTGGAGATTATCACCGAATCCTGTTGCCCAAACATGAAGCTCTCTAGCATCTACAAAACAAGAACCACTCTTATCTTGTCTGCAGTGCATAGCATCGAGCTCTCTATTAAGACGCACTGATAGCGTGTCTCTAACCTTAACAGCGTTGTTCTCCTGTGATATGGCCAGAGCCTTGATTTGTGCAGGCTGAGATGCATCAAGGACTTCCTGCAGTTGATCAACAGAATGGGAAGCTAAAGCGGCTAGCTGTGGGAAATTACCTTGATTATCTGCGGCCTGATTTAAATAACAGTCGAAA
>Ga0194129_10003728_pt1 | contig 20967 bp, 32 predicted proteins | sample TA2KigCa35mmetaG_FD_150862 | JGI IMG/M metagenome (GOLD analysis project Ga0194129, IMG submission 150862) | Freshwater microbial communities from Lake Tanganyika, Tanzania - TA2015038 Kigoma Deep Cast 35m | ecosystem: Environmental > Aquatic > Freshwater > Lake | place: Tanzania: Lake...
TCTTGCCTTATGTCTTGGACCTGGGTTGTCGCAGTTATGTCTTGCTCTAAATGACTTACGTCGTGCCGGAATATTCTTTTTAATACGCATATTTTTATCGCCAAAGTTTACCTTAACGACGTTTCCGGTTTCTGGATGACGAACATACACTTTTGACTTTTTAACGTCACCAGCCATAGGTTTACCAAGGGATACTTCGCGTCCCTGATATTCTGCTTCGACGATTAAATATTCTTTAAACGATAACATTTATTTACCTTTGTGCATGTTAATGTACCAATGAGCTAGCTGCTTCTTTCTTGGTGACGCAGTCTCAGACGATCTAATCTTCTTCAACTGTGCAATAGTCTTTCCCTTGAGACCATGTCTACTCATATCCCCTTTATCTTGAGGGTTACGTCCATCCATAAAATTCTCATCTAGAAAAGACTTAAAAGACTTCATTGCTTATTCTTTGGTTTTGTTTGCCAGTTATTACGCTTAGGTTGTTTGGGCTTTTTAACCTCTTGTGCAGTCTTAGCAGGCTGCTTTTTAGGATAGTGACGTTGTTTATTATTTTGTTTCTTTGGTTGCTCTTGTACAACTGGAGCTAGCTGTGGAGCTGCTTCAACCGTCTTTACCTCTTCTTTGTATGGTCCAAACAACCACTCTTTAATTTTGTTTAACATTTTTATACCTTCTTTTTCACTTGTTGGAAAATTTGCTGATTGCTAGTAATGACATCTGAAAGTCTGTCATACATTGTTGCAAGAAACGCCTTCTCCTGTTGAGAAATATCATCAGTGTTACCTGATGTCATAATCTTTGACATTATGTTGTCAAATTTTGAATAGTCTTGCTTATCAACAAGACCTGCTTTTGCCAGTTCGCGCATTCTATTACGCTTGTTCTGGTCTTTTGCTTCACTTACTAGATCTAAACCTTCCTTCATATTGCGTTGAGTAAAATGAACTTTCATCTTACTGCCATGTTCTTTTTCAATATGTGCTGAGATACCAGATGAGTGATGTACTGGATCGCTTTTTGAAATCATTGTCTCATGGTTGTTATGCATATCAAATTTATGTGGGTTTGAATCATACCCGCTAGACTTTTTATATCCCATTTTCTTTAGATGATCAAACACCTTCTGATGATCAGCGTCAGTTTCAACATGCTTCATATTAGGTATAGGCTTGTTGTCGCGTTTGTAGGTGCTCTGCTTCGCAGAAGATGATTTGATACCTTTAGAAAAATCAGCTATGTGTTTATTCAAGTCGGTTGCTTCGCTTAGCTCAGCTTCTTCTTTTAGTTTTTCTTTTTGCTTATCCATAAATTGCTTTAAACCCATACGAGCAAGATGTCTTGCTGTAGAGTATCCCTGACCGTGTTTGCCAGGTGTAGCAATAGGGCCCTTCTTAGGATCTGGTTCAAATGGCGCGTCGTTCTCGCGAGCATTTCTAGATTTATCTTGGCCAAGCTGTTCAGCCAGATCACTATCATCTTCGTAGAATGCCTTACCACCAGATACAAAAGAGTTCAGGCGCTGGAAGGCATGTTGACGAATTTGCTTTTCATTTCCTTCTGCAATTAATAGACCACGTCTAAACACTTCTTCTAGAATAGAAGAGTCAATTCCAGAAAGCTTGGACTTAACTTGAATATTATGTTTTTCTTGTTCAGTGATAGGAGCTACTTTGTTTAGAGCAGCTTGTGCAATAGACATAACAGTATCAAACTCTTCTTTTGATTCGTACAAACCTTCTACCATTTTCAATAGAGGATCAAAACTAGCGGCAACCATCCCTGGTTGTACACCGCCTAAACCTGCTGGTTTAGTGCCAGACCTTACAGCTTGAAGACGCTTAGCTTCAGCTTGTTTCAATCTTGGCATTAAACGAGCAGCTATACGCTTGATTGCTGATACTTTTGAATCGATTTGCTTATCGACTGAAATTCTATCTGTAGGACCGAGCTCGTGATAGTGTGCACCACGCTGACCGGCGTAACGTTTACGTAGAATATCTTTTGCCATCTTGAATGCGCGTCTCTTTAATTGCTTATCACCTGCAAGTCTATGCATAGCAATAGCGCGAGCGCGTTGAAGCTTTGGTGCAATCTTACGCATTTGAATAGCACGCTTACGACGTTGCTGAAGATCTAAAACTCTTTCCTGTAGATACTCTTCTGCAACCTCGTCAAAGTCTGCTTCTGTATAAATGTACTCTTCGTTCACACCAAGTCCTTTTCTAGTATCATGGTAAAGCGCTTTTGCATGCTCGTCGTGCTTTTGTAAATTGGAAGGAAGGTTCTTTTTAAACTCATCATAGTTACTAGATGTAGCATGCTTGCGCATATCAGTACCTGATACTCCTTGCTTACGCTCACCTGTAGATACTACTTTAATAGATTTGAAATTATACACACCGTGACGGCCTTCTTTGCCGTTATACTCTTTTACTTTATTGTATTCGTCTGCCCTGTCTTCACCTGCTCCGATGATGACATGCTTATATCCTTGCTGATGTAGCTTAGCAAGGTGATGAAAAATTGATGGGTGTTCTTTATCGGCAGCCACTAGATTAGTACCAGGGAACGCACGCTTAAGGTGCTTCATCTTGGTCTTGGCGTCTAACGGATTCTTTTTGGAGTCTTGAGAATGGGACGCGATCACGACATGATCGGCATTATGCTTTTTAGCGAGCGCTTTCAGTCCTTCGACATTTTCTTCATGACCCTTAGTAGGCGGGTTCATGCGGCCATATAGCATGGCAACGGTCTTTTCAGCCTCTTCATTCATACCCTGTCTAGTTTCTAACTCAGGGTTGAATTTAATTTCGTTTTTCTTTTTACCTAGGGTAAAATCTTTAAGGGTTTTAACACCCTTTTTCTTATCATCTTTTTCCATCGGAGTTTTCCTTAGACTTATCCGTTATACCACAGGTTTGCCTTAGCCTTACTGTAGCGCATATGGTTATTTATTATTCTTCAGGTTTATACTTTTGTATTGATCCATCTGATTTTACATGCCATCCATGAAAATTAACGTCTGGATGATCTTGCTTCATGCCAACGAAATGCTTAAGATTGGTCTTTGAATCGTCGTACATATGTACGGAACCTATCTTGTTGTCGTCGAGGTACTTCTTGATAATTTGAACCTTCTTATGAGCAGGAAACTGATCACCAGGAATATTACCAGCACGGTGTACATGAATGTTATCGATATCTACCCCATGCTTTCTAAACGTGTTTAGAAACTTATTCTTATTATCGAAGTCTGCACGAGCAGTATTCATAATTACTCGTGAGTTAGGCTTTTGTTTAATATTAGAGTGAATAGCTTTAAGTTTATTTAACATCTTAGGAATAGGTTTTGATTCCTTATTAAACTTATGTGCAGAGGTAAACTCTTTAAAGTCATAGCTATGACCATGTGGTAGTTTATGATCATTAAATTCTGAGTTAGAAAGCTTCTCAACAGTCTTGCCGCTAGAATCCTTTACATGAATCTTAGCTGTGGTATGAAACAAAGTATCATCCACATCAAAGACGTGCAATGATCCTTTATTCTTCTTTTCTAGATACTGCTTAAACGTGTCCATTATGATCTTGCTAGGAAGTTTGCTCTTGAGAATTCTTTACGATCAACTAGCTTAGTAGGTCTGTTGTTTCTCACAACGACATATCCTTCTGGCTTTGACTTAATACCACCAATATGATGCTCAAACTTTTGGTGTGAAGACATAGCATGCACCAGCTGATCTTTAGCTGCTTGAAGGTGATGATGCATATCTAAAGCCGATTGCATATGATGTTTATTGTCCTCAACATGCTGAAGATGGGTGTTCATTTCTGCTTGCTTGGCACCTCGAGCCTTATCGGTCTTAAGTTTGGTAGTTTCTTTTGTAAATTTATCCTTGAGGTGCTGTTTGTATCCGGTCAAAGTTGGCTTAGTCTCATCACGAACAGTCTTATTGATATATGTCTTAATATGCTCACGATGACCTTCTAGCCCCTTATCAAAGTCTTTATGTGCAGAATTAAACGCAGCAGTGGCAGCATGCAGATGCTTTTTAAACTTCTCGTGATGTTCTGGAGACATCTTAGCGTGTTGTACATCGTTTCTATTATCAATACGATGAACTTCTGGATGATCTTTGAAATGGCTAAGATCAGGAGCATAGTCTGGCTTCATGCTAGCAAAGGTTTTACCTTTATAAGCGGTATGAACTACTACTCCAAGCTTGGCCTTTTCAATCTTCTTACCTTCATCTGAACCATGCTTGGTTGAATAGGTAATAGTATTAGGTTTGAAATGGTATTTACCAGCATGAGTATCAACATCACCTTCTGGATTAGATTTAGACTTAATACCAGAGTGCATTAAGTCACCCTGATAAACACCAGTTTTTGGAGTTACCTTTGGTAGGTGCTTTAACGCATGCTTGAGTTTGGTAACTAGACCAGGAGCATGTCCGTGGTTTCTTTCGATATCTTCTGGAGTATGGTTAATCTTTGGATCTTTATTCCACGCAGACTTAGATGCAACAAAGAACTTGCCGGTTTCTGGATGATGTCCAAACACAATGGATGGAGAGCCATCATACTTGGTCATCACGGTTGTGTTGTTATGTTTACCGTGAAGCTTATCATGTGTATCTTGAAGATTATGGAATGCATGGGCAAAGCCTTTGTCACCAGCATTGATAACATGGTCTTCCGCATGCTCTAGATGAGATAGTCTATCCTCTGATGCAGCTGCTTCTGATAGATATAATTTAAATGAATCCATTGTGTTTAATCCTGTTAACTGTATTCTATACTCTATTTATCTCATTCAACTTTAGCATATGGTCCTGAAAGATCCGACTGAGAGGAAGCGTATGTAATGATAGATGAGATTAGTACATCTTTAGGATCATCAGTAGACTTCCATTTACGAGGCAATGTAACACTTAGCATCAGCTGAATGATAGCGCACCCCATAAACTTACTCAACAACCACTCCTCATCTTTTTCATTAGCCTTCTGAATAAAGACTTCAGGTGTTAATTTTGGGCTATCTTTAGTATCTAATTGCATATACATTACATACAACGCTTTAAGAAACTCTTGTCTTGAGTTCTTAATAGCTCTTTTAACATCATTGATTTCCGGAGCGGTCACCTCAAACTTTGTACGAAAGATAGGGGCAATAGCACCATAGGATATCTTTCCTTGGCTGGCGTTTGTGCCTTTTATTTCTCCCTGAAAAGATGGAAATGTTCTAAACTGAATTTGACCATCTTCTTCGAAGAATATAAAGGTATCTTTTGCATTAAAAAAGCCAGTTTTTCCGACCGTATAACTCTTATATTTTATCTTCTTTTTCTTCTCACCGATATTATAATACTTAAACGAAGCTGTTCCTATCATCTTTTTTAACGAGATACCAACTATATCTTTACTCTTTATCGCATCGTACATAACAGCATTAAAGTCAGCAAGAGTAGTTGCATTATAGAAGGGTATAGAGGCCCCTTTCGATGATAACATATAGATGTCTGCTGGAGACCATTTATTAATATCACCAAAGATAGAACCTTCTTGTTTGTTAAGATTCTTAAAATGCTTTTCTAATCCTTGTACCCATTTTGATTGTCGATGAAAGGTTGCATTCTGTATATACAGATTGTCCTTAATAGCCTTAGCTCCAATCCTGCTCGATTCAATCCAATCCTCTGGAAGCTTGGTCATTAATTCTTCTAGAGAAGCTGAAACATCAACTTTCTCATACGCTTTTACTAACGAGTCTTTCTCCGTATTACCATAAAGAAAGAGCGCCTGAGCGTAAAGAGCTTGAGCAGATTCACCGAGGTCAGTTACTTCTGATCCAGCACCTGAGCCCCCACCTCCTCCAAACTCAGGAGTCTTTTGAAGCTTATTAAAGGAATAAGTATTTCCCTTATCATCAACTAGCGTGATATTCTTTACAGGTACTTTATTTTTAAGAGCCTCTCTTAATGGCTCGTTATCAACCAGTACTACTTTAAGTCCGTTAGTAAGAACAAAAGGGTCTTTTGTCTCTAATTTCTTAAGAAAGGTAGTAACTCTTCCTTCCCTTTTATACATCTCATCAGCACCAAGACTAGACATTTAATTCTCCTAATAAAAAAGCTTCTCAGGATATTTAGGTCCATGAGAAGCTTTGTAAAGAATAATGTAGTGTTTACTTTTTATCGATGTATTCAGTAATTGCAGCTGCAATCTTCTGCATTGAGCCAACCGGAATATACATGTCCCAAGATCGAAGGATATTACCAGTTTTATTTTCTTCGTCCCACATATCTAACACATCGAATTGTCCTACTTTAGATACTCGAACAAATCGCATATAATCGTCACCTTCGAATACTAATTTCTTAACTACGTTTTCAGCGTAAGGGTTTTCTTTAATCATAGGCCCAAAGCCCTCCCAGTATTAATTTGTCCACCTTTGTAATCTTCACGCAAGTAGTCTCCTAGAATTTCAAAGCGAAGAGCTGAATCTTCTTCTCCTCGCTTCTGGAGTACTTCTTGAGCTTCTTTACAAAAATTAATAAGTGCAAATGCATTAATATGTATGCCTGAATCTGCACCTGATGCTTTATGATACTTACCTGGTCTCTGATTGCTCATCCCATTCTTCTCCATTAATTTCGCGGTAACTACCCTCAACCCAGGAAAAGGGTACTTCTAGAGCATCAGCAATTCGCTGAATACCCCAATCAGGGTGCGATCGAATGCATTCTTCAATATCAATAATAAGATCACCCATCCTAGACATATTAGCTCCCGGTAACAAGTTCGATAACGGCAGGGTTGTTCTTACGTGGTGCAAACTGTTCGATGAAGACGTGATGAGTATCACCAGATGCCTTCATTACATTCTCAGCTGCTCGCCAAAGATCCCACCACTGGAGGTTACCTCCAGGAAGAGGAACAACTTTACCTTCATAAGCAAGCTCTCGTCCCTTGATACCAGACAGATCAAAGATATTATCTACTTCAAAGATGGACCAGACAGACATAAAGCGATTGGCATCGCGCACTTTCTCATAATGCATCGAACGCGAGTCAAAGTCTTTTGTTTCTTGCTCATATACATCAGCAAGTCCTTCGGTTAGGTGAGCATTGATCCTCTTCAGTTCATCTACCACCTTTTCATTAACTACACCATCTATCCTCTCAATAAGCGAGAGCAGGTTGCAACGTGCATTGTGGATGCTAGAAAAATTATCATGCATAAGAGTATACTTGCGCGACATAACATCACTCCTTATCATATTGGTTGTTCGCTAAGAGGAATACGAACAATAAAAGATATGCGATTGAAGTTCTTAATATGGAAGCCATTAACACCACTCTTCTCTAGTACCTCAGAGATATCAGCTGCTAGGGAAACAGTATCCAAATTATGTATGTAACATTTTACAGTCTTACATTTTTCGTATCTATTTGTCCATATCATATGCTTTGGAGCTCCGTGCTTCTGCATTATTGAACGAACAATTGTTGTAGGCTTAATAAAAGACTTGACTTCCATTTTTCTCTCCATTCTTAATTTGTACAATGATTATATACTTCAAGCGAAAATAAATCAAGCATTAAACGACTGATAGGAAAGGCTCACACCAGAGCAGCTTCCTTGGATGATGTTATCCTTCACAACTGAGAACTCAAATCCTTTAGATCGGCCATACTCGATAGCCTCATCGAGAGTGTCACAAGCCTTATCTAGAAAGTAACCAAAGTTAGTCAGGAAGACGAGATACTTATTCACTGTAAACATATTAAACTCCATACTGAATGTTACGATTGAGATAGGCTTGCTTGCCTGCTAAAGTAGGCTCAAAACCACTGATACGCAGGATGCGCTTGATAGCTGCAGAAACGTATCCTTTAGACTCGAGAATACCAACAGGAGTCTCTCCTGCAGCCAAGCGATTGAGATACTCTTCTACTTCAAAGTTCTTGATAAGGAAGCTTTGAAATCCAACCTTATCACCCTTTTGATATTTGAAGCGTGCAATAAAATCGCGCTTCTCACCATAAGTAAGATAACCGCCGTGATAGTTAAAACCATCTTTCACAAACTTAGTCATAATTAGTTCCCCTTGAAACCAGTAAAATCAACTTCGAAACGCTTACCATCTGCGAAGAATACATCACCAACCATTGTAGAACGAAGACCGTAAACGTTGCCGTTATAAACGGGTAACTCTGCTACTACAAGAGTATCTTCGGAGAAGTCAGAGTTGCTGACCATCTGACCATTGAACTCGAACGTTGCAGGACGGCTCCAGGACCCGTCGATGTTCTGAGTTCTGAAGAACGCATAGTTCAGTGCAGCGTTCAAATCACGTTTACCAGCGTCGATAACCGCTACGCGAACCATCTCGTTGCTGTCTTCACCTCTATGGAATACAGTTACTTGCATTTCGTTTCCTTTCACTTTCTCATTTAACATACGTATATTATAAGGGTGTGACGAAATTAAATCAACTGTTTTTTCCCGAAAACCAACACGAAAACACAACAAAAAACCCCTTGAAAATCAAGGGGTTAGCTGTATTGGAAAAAGCCCAATAAAATCAATAGGTTAGAACCCACGGAATCCGTGGTGTTTCTACATAAGAATCATTCTTATTTAGAATCCTTTGTCTCGTTGTAATCAGTATACACATCTCCGTTTTCTTGAATCTTCTTATCTTCATACGGTGATGCAATACGCCTGTAAAGTTCGAGCTTTACACACTCGATTACTCCTACAACCTCATTAATGTTGCTATAAGAGATTCCGCCCTTGTTCTTAATATATCTATCAACAAGGGTGGTAATTTGGTAGTTAAGCTGTCCTGGGGTTTGAGCGTAAATGACTCCACGCTCTTCTGGCTTCACGTATGGCATAATATATCCAATCTTTATTCTAAAGTATAGTCTCCAAAATAATCTTGTAGTCTATATTGCTCAATAAACTGCTTGAAAAGAATCTCTTCTTGTTCTTGAGCTTCTTTCTCCCATGGAAGTGTCCAGTACGTGCTGTTGGTATTGCGGTACATTTTGCCCTTCCATCTTTCATCAACCAGCTCTCTCTTAGCCATCTGTTTGAGATGTACCATTTCATGAGCTAGGGTACAGAATATAATAGCCTTATTTTCTACCGGCTTAAGTTCTATCTCAAACCATCTTTCATTATAATCTCGCGACATCCCATCGCAATAACCGTAAGCGTCGAGTCTAGGATTTAAGACTAAGTCTACTACAATATTATCAGCCATCTTTTTGTTAAGCAGTTCATACCCATAAAACTTTGCGGCTGTAATGAGTTTGTTTTTGAAGTCGATAGAGCCTTTACCTTGAACTGTCACTTCCATAGAACCACCGTGGCGTGTTACGTTTAGTCCATTTAGCGATTTCCACTTTACCTTTTTTGTAGTATTCATGATAGCAGTCCTTGGATTGGGTTGATATCTGATATTGTAAAGGCATAGCAGGTGTAGGGTCAGTCAAATCACCCAGCTTGATGTTCTTAGGAGGAGTCTTAAGAACTAAAGCTAGTTCAGAATATGTCTTGTGTTGTTTTTCATATCGGTATGTATATTCGTTAGCTAGCGCACAAAACAGATTATGCAACCACCTATAATTAGAGTCAGATTGTCTGGTCCAAATGCTGGAAGGGTGGTTAATATGCGTTGCTTTATATACTCGAGTTTCTCTCTCATCTTGAAGTCTCCATCGTTTAATCGAACGTCCGTTGGAAGTTCTATCTAGATATTGTACCCCATCGAGAACTCGATGGGCGGTAGACAATAACTGAGCGTACTCAACTATCATCTTCACTACATGCTTATCACAGTGCTGTTCGGCGCACTGAATAGGATCTTCATCTAGATAGAAAATATTCACTTGAACTCTTTTCCATGGTCATCGCACCCACAATCATCATCGTTCTTGGGTACATCATTATCTTTCGGTTTAGCTCTTTCAGTAGCTGCCATAGACTCACCCATACTAGCAGCTGTAATATTATGAATGTAGCTGTTCACATCCATACTATGACTCATATCAAATGGTGGAGTATTCTGCTTAGCCTGTTCATTGTTGACTAATTGTATATTACCTTCAAATTTAAATCCAGCTCCGTATAGGAAGAGCTGAAACTCTCTAAGCAGCTCATTAATATCATCTGAGATAATTTTATGGGCGATTTCTCGTTTAGTATTGATAGCGGAGTTAGGACCCACATCACGGTAATTAAATTGAAATTCATTAAACATTAAACTTTTCTCCCAAGAGTACTGAGATCCATATCGTCAGGAATATATTGATAACCACCTTTATTCCAGAGAGGAGCAGTGCGCTTCTTCTTACGCTCGACCTCCTCTTGAGCTAGTTGCTCACGACGAACCATTTCAGGATCATCATATTTTACTTTTTGTACAGGTGTAGTGGCGGTGAATGTCGTAATTAGACTAGGATACTTAGCACGATGTTCAGCTGCACGACGCGCATTCTCTTCCCATGCGTAGTCGGTTCTTAGAACACTCTTACTAGTGCTAGTTGGTACTTTTGCAGTACTAAGCGTCTTGCCGTACTTCTTATCGAACCATGCGTTCTGCTCGGCAAGCATCTTCTGAGCGCGCTCTTTTGCGCGCTTAGACTTCTTAGTTTTACGTGAGGATTGATTAGTATAGATGATCACAATAATCTCCATTATTAGAGATTATATTATAGTATATGTAAGAAAATAAGGCAAGCAAAAAAAAGACCCAGTCACATTGCTGTGCTGAGTCATGTAGTTAGTGTATAGACGAGAGGAACCCCACCTGCTGTAAACAGCTTACTCGTCACTTCCTTCGCTATCCGATGCGCTTGCCTCTTGCTAGTATGCAAATATACACCTATAATTTATTGTTATGGTAGTATATTTAGCTTACGAGAAGTTATCGAATACAGATTTATCGAACTTTTCCGCTTTTTGTCTGTCTCCAGGACGAGGCTTATCAGGTGTAGGAATATCATTAATGATATCATCTTGAGCGCCTTGCTCTACATCAAATAGTTTCATCTTAGGTCTATCTACTCCAATAACAAATCTCTTATTCAAGTTAGGATCAGAGTAGCGATTCTTCAGCTGCTTGACCAGGTATTGGCCGAGTGTTTGAAGCTCTTCTGTAGAGATGATGGCGAACATGAAGTCCGCTGTCGCAGGGAGGCCAAAACTTTCCGACGTATCTTCCAGACCAATATCCGAGCTTGTAAAACCTGAACGTGTAGTCTGAGTCGCCGATACAACCGGGACGTTAAACTCAACGGCCAGACCTCTAAGCTCCTCCGCAATAGATTTAATATACGTGTACGAATTAACATTCGCGCCATGTTTTAACCTCGATGATGCACAAATGTTCAGATAGTCAATGTAGATGATATCTGGAACAAAGTTACGTTTAATTTTCAGCTCGTTCAAAAGATGTCTAAAGTTAGCCGACCCAGCTGACGAAGTCGGATATTCTTTAATAATTAGCTTACCAGTAGTCTTTTCTTTTGCGCGAGTAATCTTCTTCTCGTATGCATCTCGAGGAAGCATTGCCAATTCATCTACTGTAACATTTAGAATATTTGCATCAATACGTTCAGCGATTTTCTCTTCAGACATTTCCAAGGTAATGTACAATACATTATGCCCGTTTAGAAGATTACTAGCTGCACAATGACACATGAACAGGGACTTACCAACACCAGTACCAGCTAGAGCGATATTCAAGGTCTTCTTAGCTAGACCTCCCTTGGTGATATTATTAAAGTAAGTCAGATCAAAAGGAATCTTATTCTCTACACGATGATAGAAATCATATCGCTCAAGAAAATTATCAAAGAAGTCATGCCCAATAGATGTATCAAAAGATACAGACAAGGCGTCTGCAAGTAGTTGAGGAATTCCCCCTTTACTCACATTACCTTTATCATTGCCCATTATCTTAATAGATTTAGTAATGGCGTTATAGAGCGCGCGATCTTGGCAGAACTTCTCGGTATTATCTAACAGCCACTCCATCTCAGTAGATGGATCAGCCTTAAGGTTAGTAATAATATTCTTACATTCTTTGAACTGATCGTCAGTAAGAGAATCTACACGACCGAGGTCGATGAGCAATGCCTCTTTAGTAGGAAAAGCATTATATTCATCTACGTACGTATTAATTAGCTGAAATACGGTTCTGTCATTGATGTCTTGAAAATACTCTGCACTTAGAAACGGAATTACCTTTCTTCCATACTCAGAGTTATCAATCAAATGCGAAAGGATTGTACTTTCCATCATTCGGTTTCAGCCTCCAGCTCACCCAACTCTTCTGCAAGCTGATCATAATCAGCCATTGACACAGTACCTACAGAATACTTAGACTTAATAAATTCTCTAAAAGTACTATCTTGAAGAATAGGCATCCAGAACTCTTTAGTATCGGTATCAGCTGCTCTTATTTTGTTGCCAACCAGTTCTCCAGTCGTCTTGTCAACTTTCTGATACCAGCCGTTAGACGGCTTAGTAACGTGGCCACTTTCGAGAGCAATATCCAGCAAGCCAGACCACTTCGAAATTCCACCGTCAAAAGACACTGTGATAGGAATCTTTGACTTCTCCTGAACATATCTAGACTTCTCCACGTTGATAATAAAGTTATACCCTACAAGCTCGGAGCCATCTTTATCCTGTTGACGTCCAAGAATCCAGATAGTGTCAGCAGAATAGTAAATGCCTGTACCACCACCAACTACGTCTTTAGGAAACATTCCAATTTCTTTATAGGTATGATTAACCACTACTAGAGGAATATCCTTGATAGTAAGATGCGGAGTTACCATGCGGAAGAGAGACTTAAGCTGTTTAGCACGAGACATATCAGCCACAGACTTACCTTCCAAAGCATCTTCAACCTCCTTGCGCGATGCTAGATTACCAACAGAATCGATAACTACAATTACTCGATCATTACGATCTATGTTATTAAACTGAGCCATAATATCGTGCTTGAGCTGCTCGATATCAGTAATAGGAGTATGAAGCACACGTTCAGGGCTAATGCCAAAAGCAGAAAAATAACTTTGCGGAGATCCAAATTCTGAATCGTAGAATAGAACAATTGCATCATCGTACTTCTCCAAATAAGACCTTGCCATTAGCAGAGCAAAGGCAGTCTTGAAGTGTTTAGACGGACCTGCAAGTACAGTCAACCCAGGAGTAAGACCTCCATCAAGTCGACCAGATAGTGCCACGTTTACCATAGGCACTGAAGTTTGAATCATATCTTTAGCAGTAAAGAACCTCGACTCAGAGAGTACAGCGGTATCTTTAATGGTAGAGTTCTTTTGTAGTTTAGCCATTAGACTCATTATCAACTCCTTGTTTAAAGTCAAACCATTCACAAATTTCTAGCATAATAGCATCTTCAAGACATTGTTTAAGATAATTCTCATCAGGGGTTTCGGTGTGTTTATGAGCGCGACTCATACCATACGCTACTCCTTCTTCAACACATTTCACCAATAGTTTATAGGTATTAGGTACTAGCATTATTTCATCTCCATAATAGACTTCTCATCAATCTCTATTATACCGGCTTTCTTTTTTTCTTTCAACTGTTTTGTTTTAGACACCCATAAAGGATCTCTTTTCTGTCGTGTCGTTGAAGACTTTGGAGGTTGATGAGTTGCATTGGAATCTTGACTTGGTCTCACCAAACTTATGTTCGCTGCTACTAGCAATAGCACGGCCAACGGATCGAACACAAGTACTAGTATTATAATTACCCATCTTACTGCTGCCTCCAGATGTTGTTGTGCACCTTCCCCGTAAATTAAATCGGCGATATATTTGATAGGCCCTACCTCAGCTATTATTTTTGCATTCTCTTTTTTGAGAGGAACTAATTTTTCATTAAGCTGTTGAATTGTTTTAGAGGCTTGATCTATCTCACCGTTGAGTCCGTCACGCTCTTTCTTTTGCTTGGTGCGAATAAAATTTGCATCTTTAGCATTAGACTGCTCTACAATAGCATTTAAAGAGTCGAGAGCTCTTTGAGCGTTTTTAATTCTTCTATTTTCTTGATCAATTTGAAGTTCTATATTTTGAATGACTACCGTTTGATCAGATGATATAGTTGTTTGTTCAATATGAGCCTTTGAAAGAAATCCAAATATACCCATCGAGGTAATAAACATCAGCACTACAACAGATGTGGCGAGGTAGTACTTAATAAGTTTAGGAACCGTAGTCCAGTTTCTATACAGCCAAGATGCTGTTACGAGCTTTGCTAGCTCAAGAAAAGATCCCATGATAACTACTGGCCAGAATGCACCAGCAAAGATAGCAGTTAAACCTATAATAGAGTAATATGCCGCAACAAATGATATACCAATGGCTGTAAATAAAGCCAGGTAGTTAATCATTGTATACCTTATCTAAGAGTGCCTTGAACTCTTTAATTTTTACCAACCTATTAGGCCAGTAGATATATTCCTTATCTGGATCTTTTTGTAAGTTATTGAGAAGAGGGATGACCATTTTATAGAGCTTATCAATCTTTGCTTGTAGTTGTGCTACGTCTCCCTCTACTGCAGACTTTTGGCTTGCTAGTTGCTGTACAGCCTCCAGCTCATCCTCGGTCATTACCGAGAAGCCAAAGTCAAAGTCGTCGTTTTTGATCATGAGAAGAACCCTTCTAGCGTTGCTTGTTTTTCAGTATGCCAGCCTAGAGTATCAATGATGGTACGAATCGGCTCAAGAAACGCTTTCTCGAACTGAGTCTCATAGTCAATAAACTTCTCCAATCCAAACTCTTTGGGTAGCGTCTCAGATATTGAAATGACACGCTCACGAGTAGGATTAGGAGTACGAAGATAGGCAAATTTTACCTTTTCCCCTTCGTAAATAGGCTTGTATTTCTTATCTAGCTTATGGCGCTTGATCATGTCATTGAAGATTAGAGCTCCCTTCACATGAATAGGTGTGCCCTTATTGAATACGGTCAGATGGTTACTGTACTCACTAAGACCATTGCATCCGCGAGGAAAAGCAACCTGTTCGAATGGCAACTTTTTAAATTCCATCTTAAAGTCTTCAACGAATTGAACCAAGGCGTCTTCGCTACCCTGCATAATAACTTTGAGGGCTTTCTTAATATTCTCACGACACGCTGCAGGAGTAGAGGAACGAACTGCCTCAATACCCATAACCTTGAGTTTAGGCTCGTGGTAGGCAACTCCCTCAAGGTTCCATACGTTAAGAATATAACGCTTTTTAGCCGTCCAGATACCCTTATCTGCAATGGCCTCACGTTTCATCTTCATCTTCTGATCGTAAGCATTGACATATTCAGCAAGCTCGCTATAACTCTTATCGATGTACGGTTCAAATATTTCATTGCAGAGTTTATCCAGGAACTTGACTGTCTTAGCAGTATCACTTGATTCACCAAGCACTTGCGTAACAAGCTTGTCAAGAGTGATGTACATCGAGTCTGTATCGCATGCAATAACATAATCGACTCCTTCTGTCTTTAATTTCTTGTTTAGATACTCGTTGATCTTCTTTTCCATCCAACGAATAGAAAGTTGACCAGACTTAGTAATTGACTCAGCAAATCGCGGATCAAACCATCTAAAGAATGCATTGCCAAGAGCACCATAAGCTGAGTTAAGTTGAATCTTCTTAGCCAGCTGCATATTGTGACATTGAGCAATTTCCTTCTCTAGTTCATACGAAGGATTCTCTTCATACTTCTTTTTAGCCTCCAGCATGCGGTTCTTCCAATACGTCCTACCATTGTACATAGATTCCATAAGCTTAGGAAGAAACCCTTGATAATCTTTATCAAACATACAACCAGTAGGAGTAATAGTAACATTATTACGGCTGAGTTGAGAACGAATAGCAGGATCGTCAAGAGCCCGATCGTTAATAAACATTCGAATACTGTCTGTGGGATCATTTCTAAATTTTTCTTTTCCATCCTGTCCTCGTCCTATCGATGTAAGAACGTTTGCAAATTTTTCAATCTGCCCAGCAAACGTTTCTGGAGAAATATTGTACTGCATAATCAAGTGAGGGTACAGAGAGTTTAAGTCAAATGATACTACCCACTTATGCATACCTACCTGCGGGTCTTTAACATATGCTCCCTCGATCTGATAACCTTTAGTTGATGGGCGTGTCTGCGGTACAACAATATCTTGTTCGAGCAAGTAGTTGTGAATAATAATATCCCACATACGAACCGACGTAAAGGTATCAAGATAGTTAACCTTACCGTCATATGCTAGAGCATACACTTGCTCAATAAATTTGAGCTTATCTTCCATTCTATCAACAAGCTCAACGTCCTGAATATTATAATCAATAAACAGTTCAAAGTTACGCTTATACAGATCGTCTAGAGAGGAATACTCTTCTGAGTAGTCTACCTTTTTATCTCCCAAGACGACCTGAGCAATATGATCAAGCTTATAGCTCTCTTCATTAGAGAAAGAAAACTTCTTATACAGTTGCATATAGTCAAGAACAGTAACACCTACGATGTCCATCACTTCTTGTTCACGACCCATCAACTCAATCTTACGACGGCCAACATAGTTCCAAGGCGATAGCTTCTTACAAGCTTGATCGCCTAGCACTCGATTAATACGATTACACAGGTATGGCATATCAAAGAACTCAACGTTCCATCCTGTAATGATGTCTGGTAGGAATTGTTTGGAGCGCATGATCTCGATAAAACGAGACAGCAGAACCTTCTCATCAGCACACTTTATGTACGTAATGGATTCTTTTTTCGGGGTGTAGTCGTGGTATCCAAGGACAACCTTTCGTCCATTTTTGGAGACAGTAATCGCGATAACTTCTTTATTGGCTGTTGCAATGTCGGGGAAGCCGTCATCCGAGGCTGTTTCGATGTCAAGAGACACGACAGAGATTTGCTTTTCGTCATATTTAATTTCTCCAGAAAACTCATCTGCAATGAATAGATATTGAAATTGAGTAAGACCGTACACATTGAAGTTGTCAATGTCATCGTATCGGCGCATAAAGTCGCGCGCTTCACTGATACTACCGAAGTCGACTCTATCGACTGGCAGACCCTTAAGCGTCTTGTATCTGGTGTTCTTCCCTTTAGAGGTAACAAATAGGTAGGGTTTAAAGGGGACCGAGTACTGGACTCGCTCCCCGTTTTCATATCCTCTGACTAGAACTTCGTCACGGTATATCGACACATTAGTATAAAATTTAGACATCTATCACCCTCAGTTTATAGCATATTATAGTCTATTATAGAAATTAAGTCAAGAGGTGCATGGCGTGCTCATAGTGCTTTATTCTATCATTAAGACCATTGAACCCACCATTGATACGCTTTGTCATAGATTTGATATCTTGATTATCGGCAAGACGGTTTAATTCGTTTACATCCCAGAACCAGCCAGCAGACATGCAAGCTCCTTCGACTGTTTCACAATACTCATCAATTTGATCTGGATCAATGCCTAGATCTTCTGCCATGTTCATATAGTTTGCTTTACCTGTGATTTGAATCAAGCCACGACCGCAATACTTGTAACCTTCGCCAGTAGCTTCTGGTCCGTTACCCATTCTGCCTCCATACACTCTGTTGGCAATCTTTTGTGGTTTACGAGCATATGCATCTGCTGTTGTACGATCTTTAAAATACTTAGGAAAAACTTTTAGCAAACCGTCTGCTGAATAGTTAAGATTTTCCTTCATGAAGTTAAAGCCGCCTGACTCGTGACCGCACTGCGCTAAGAACGCTGCAACTCTCTCTGGGGTAGAAATATCAAAACGCTCAAGTGTGGCGTTAAGAGGGTCTATAAATTGTTCCAGTTTTGATGCAGAAGTCTTAGGAAACAGTTCCCGTAATAGCTCTAATGTTACCATTGATTTCTCCTGTTAATTAATTATAAAGGGACAGTAGCCCTCAACAATTATTTAGGAGAAATCTAAGCGTCTGTAATTAGATAGAACCTTTTACCAGCTGTAAACCTGATCCAAACTTAGCATTATAGTTATTAATCATATCAATATTTGGATCAAAAGATACCATTACATGTCGTTTACTAAATGTAAAGTCTTTTGCGTCAGCATAGGGCAGATATGGCATCAAACCTAAACCATATGAGCCAGGTGCTTGACCGGGCATAATAATAATTGAAGCTATACTCTTTAATGTAACTGATTGATCGTCTTCCTTATCAATCTTTCCAATCACTTCTTCACCAGAGGCGAGTTTAAAGCATTTTATATTCATGTTATCTCCAATTGAAAAGAGGGGCCGAAGCCCCTCGGGTTATTTGTGTCCAGGCATAGGACCGCGATCTTGTAGCCAATCTACATCCTCGTCAGTCATAGGAGCCCATTCACATTTTAGATGTGATTTCATCTTTTTCCTCCTCAGTAAGAAACTCTTTCTTACGCTGCACAGGCTCCTTGATCTCGATCTTCTTAGGCTTCTTATGGTCTGGAATGACTCGATCAAGCGCAACTCTTAGCATACCGTTAATGAGTTCTGCATCTTTGATCTCAATTTGATCATTGACACCGAACGAACGAGTAAAGCTTCGTGTAGCAATTCCCTTGAATAGGTAATCGGAAGAGCTGTCGTCTTTTGTGTTACCTTTAATGATAAGCTTATTATCGGCAAGCTCAATATCAATTTCGTGCTTAGCGAATCCCGCTACAGCAATCTCAATTGCGTAGGAATTATCACCAGTCTTTTTGATATTGTATGGAGGATAGTTAGGAATGTTTTTTGTTACATCGTCATGCAGCTTGGCAAGACGGTTAATTTGATCTTCAAACCCTACAAAGAACTTGTCTGCGTCTTTGAAGAGAACCTCTGGGTTAAGCATATTATTAGCAACAAAGTGTTTTAGTCCAGTCATAATATTCTCCTTACTTAGTAGTTGTAAAGACGCGCTTGGCGTCCATATTCATAGCAGCCATGCCTACTGTAGTGAAGAAGTTAAATGTCTCTTGTCCCATCTTTTTAGCAAAAGATGTTTGAGCATCAATGTATGTCTGGAGGGGCTTTTTAAGTTCGTCGTTTGTTACGACTGTATTGACAAATTCTGTCTTGACGTTTTGGAATGAATCCACAAAATGGTTGTATACCGATAGCATACGTTTCTCCTTTATTAAGCGAGTTTAAAATTAACTACCCTAATATTAGGCATAGTTGTGTGAGGTGTTTCTAGACTGGCACATCCTCACAAGCCAGTTCCCATCCCGGGGATAATATTATATAGCTTTTCGTACAAAAGGTTTCAAGTCCGGAGGTGAAAAAGTATCCGGCTTTACCACTTTACCAGTCTCTGGATTCTTGATTGCTTTCTTTGTCATGGGATCTAGCTTAGACATATTGCTTCTGAACACTTCGTTCCATGCATTATGGATATCATATCCTTTGGCATGAGCGTATCCAATAGTAACCCAAATTAGATCGCAGATAGCATCAAGCTGTTCTACGTCATCATTATTCATAACTGCTTCTAAAAATTCGTTGTACTCTTCCTCCATTAGACTCCTATACAGTCCAGGAATAGACTTATCTCCTAATGAAAGTTGATCAACAGCCTCCATAAAGGCTCTTACGTCAAGAAAAGGCAATGCCATATAATAACCCCCAAAATTTTGCTCCAGGAAAACCTAGTAGCCATAGAATACTAACTACCATAATGAATATGTAGAATGAAAGTAAAGCTACGAAAGCTTTAGTAAGTAAGTTCATCTTTTTTATATTTTGGTTTTCGAGCATATCTTTTTTTGCTCTTTACCATCTTAGGCTTAAAGGGTGTGTTAGCACCATACAGCTCCACCGCTCTACGTTTAAACCTCGGTACTCGAATTGTTATCGTTGTTTGCATTTGTTTCTCCATCTGATGATTCATTATATTCGAATTCATCAAATAAATCCAGAGAATTATATACTCTAAGTGAGATACCTGCCTCTTTAAACATCCTAACTGTGACTCCAGAATTAAACCTATCAGTCTCCTGCCCTGACTGTACTGTGATCACATTTTTGATTCCGCGCTGTACGATAGACTTGGCGCACTCATTGCAGGGAAAAAGAGTTGAGTAAAGAGTTGCACCCTCTACGCTATTTGGCGCATTATCTAATGCGTTGCGTTCTGCATGACAAACGAAGAGTAATTTTGTCTCTCTATCTTCATACATTTCAGGCTTGTCTTCTACTCCTCTAGGAAAACCATTATAACCTAAAGACAGTACTCTCTTCTTATCATCTACGATGACACATCCAACTTTACGAGAAGGGTCTTTTGACCAAGTAGATACCTCGCGAGCCAGTCTTAGGTATCTTCCATCCCATTTGTACTCATTGTCATGAAGGCGTAAATATTTTTTACTCATACACTTCATCTTCCCAATCTTTGAAGAACTTAACTAGACCTTTACGTGCCTTAGCATATGTTTCTGGTCTGTAGTGAATTGCATCTGGACTATTGTGCATGGTGAGACAGGCTTTCTCATACTGCATCAAATCGAAGAAACGAACATCTCCTTCTTCCCATCGTGTCATGTATGCACGAATACGTTCAGTACGATCCCCCGTTGGATGAAAGGTGCATGGAGGAGGAATGTATGCTACACGAGCCCCTTTCTGAGCAAGAGCGCTTAGCAGCTGTTCAATATTAGCGAAAGTTTCAGCTGACTTCCACCAGTCATTATGACCGATGCTTATAGCAACGTTTGCTCCTGCTGGGATAAGCCTTACTTGTTCTTTAAGTTCCTTAGCGCGTGTATTGCGTCCAGACTTAGCCCAATTAATGTAACACTTGTCATTCAATGCAATACCCACACCATGACTATCTCCTAGAATGTAGATGGGATTCTTGGAGCAGGGTTTTTGTTCTTTTGCTTTAGCGGTTACTACA
>Ga0194129_10003731_pt1 | contig 20961 bp, 21 predicted proteins | sample TA2KigCa35mmetaG_FD_150862 | JGI IMG/M metagenome (GOLD analysis project Ga0194129, IMG submission 150862) | Freshwater microbial communities from Lake Tanganyika, Tanzania - TA2015038 Kigoma Deep Cast 35m | ecosystem: Environmental > Aquatic > Freshwater > Lake | place: Tanzania: Lake...
GCGCGGCATCTTTAATTATTCGTTAAAAGAGGCTGATCGTCAAAAAATCGTTAAAAAATGGGATAACAAACATTTCGTGCAAATTTATGTTGATCGCTTGCGAAGTATTGTAACGAATTTGCGTGATGATATTATACAAAATATTAACGATGGAACTGTGTTACCGCATATTGTGGCATTTATGACGCATCAAGAGTTGGCACCTGATAAGTGGGCTAAATTAATTGACGCAAAATCGAAAAGAGACAAGAGTAAATTTGAAGTAAATATGGCGGCGGCTACAGACCTATTTACGTGTCGCAAATGTAAGGGAAATCAGTGTACCTTCTACACGCAGCAAACTCGTTCTTGTGATGAAGCGACAACTGTTTTTGTGCAATGTTGTTATTGTAATTATAGATGGAAGACTTCTTAAAGCATTTGTGGTGTTAATAATATTATATTTACAACAATATTTCTTTACCGCCAATGCCATCATATATCCATATTTCATATAAATATCCTAATTCTTTAGCAGCATTTTGCTTTAAAAATATAATATCTTTTTGAGTTTCAAACGTCCAAGTAGATTTTATTTCAATACATTTATTTAAAAATGGTATAAAAATATCAACAAAATGTCTGCGTTTTTTACCGTTATTATCATTATACCAAATTTCAGGAACATTTACAGAACCAGTAATAATATCATTTTCATTCATATTTTCTATTTTAAGTAATTCATCTAATGCAAAATGTTCGTATCCTTGAATTTTAATAATATTTCCAGATGGTAATATATATTCTTTTAAATAATATGAACTTTTTATATTATTTTCCATAATTTCAGGACATTGCATAACAAATTCAACGCCATATTTTTCTAAATTTGTTTGTTTTATTTTTTCCTTTATTTCTTCACTGCAAATTGCTCTTTTTCCGCCATATTTTTTTAAATTTGTTTGGTTAATTTTTTCTTTTATTTCTTCATTTTGAAATCCATATTCATAACCATACTTTTCTAAATTTGTTTGTTTTATTTTTTCTTTAACTTCTTTATTTTGAATAGCATATTCACTTCCATATTTTTCTAAATTTGTTTGTTTTACCTTTTCTTTAATTTCTGTTCGTTGTAATGGATTTTCTACACCATATTTCTCTATATTTGTTTGAACTTTTTTATTTTTTACATTTTCATTTTGAAGACCATAATCACAACCGTATCTTTCATTATTAGTTTGTTTAATTTTATCTTTAATTTCTTTGCTATGTAAAGCGTGTTCTACGCCAAAATTTTTTAAACAAGTTTCCTTCATTTTATTTCTAAATGTTTCTGATTGTGCCGCGTGTTCTACACCATATTTTTCAACCATTGTTTTTTTACCTTTGCTAAATCCGTTTTTTTTGGCACAATCTTTACAAGAAAAATTATTATTTCTATCTAATTCATTAAAACTTTTGTCAAAACTATTTTCACAAAATTGACATTTACCAATAATTCTTGTGTCTCTTGTTAAAAACTTTTCTGAATAATCTTCTAACAATGTAACATTATTCTTGTCACATATTTCTTTAAGTAAGGAATATACAAATCTTCTTCTTGACATTCTATTATACTATTACTAAAGATAATAATTTTAAATTCTTTTTCAAAATATTAATTAATTTTTTCAAAAAGATATTAATTTTCCTAAATGTTTTCGCCCTTTTCTTTTTCTAATTTTTCCTTTCTTTTTAAATATGCTTTTCTATTAATTTCTTTTAATCTTTCAGGATCTTCTTCTCCTAGTTTTTTTAATCTCTCTTTTGCTTTTTGATTTACAATCTCTTTATTTTTTTCATAATACGACTTTCTAGAATTATTATAATTTTCCAATTGCTTTTTAAGTTTCTCATTCTCTTCTCGTAATAAAGCATTTTCTTTAATTAAAGTTTCAATATCCATTTGCAATATAAATATAATAATATATTATTTTTATACTACTTTACAAATGTATTTAATACATTCTCTTACGCTTTCAGCATAACTTATATTTTTTTTGTCTAACGCCATTGTATCCAATATTAATAAGTTCTTTGCCATTATCAAAGTTTAATATACTATAACCTTCCAATAATACAGGATCAACATAATATTTATTAATCTCTCCAATTGGATTAGCACAATTTTGATTTAAGGTAGCCAAAGGATTATTATAGTTTGATGTTAAAATGGAAATAGTTCTCTTTATCATTTTTTCAAGTGAATCAATTGGCTCATTATCATAAATATACCCTTCATATGGTGTAATAAATGTAATATTAATATATTCGTCGCCCTTATGCTCTACTTGTAACAATTCGTTGCTTAAAGTGCCACCATCCGCATATAAATTGTCATTATATTCAATAGGTGGAAATAATCCAGGAATTGCAGAAGATGACATTAACAAATGCACTTTATCAGCAGAGTTTTCAAACGCATATACGTCTAAATTACCGCTATATAAATTAGTCGCTCCAATTAAGGTATGAACGACAGGCTCTCCAGGCATTCTACTAATAACAGCATTTAAGGTGTTAAAAAGCGGTTCAGTATTTAATACAGACACACCAGTTAGTGGTAATAATTTGTAAACCATACGATTATTTATGGATTGGTAAATGCGTTCCGCAACACGAATGCCGTCACGTATATTTTTAAAATAAGACAAAAATCCGGCATTTAATGCGCCGGCAGAAATGCCTGTATATAAATCAAAGGTTTTCTCTCTTCCTTCTAAATCTAATAATCTTTTAATAATGCCAATTTCAACCGCACCAAAAGAACCACCGCCACTAAAGGACAATTGATTAATAGTGCCTGCGACGTTTGTAACGAAAAATACTAATAAAAGTATAAATAACATTTATATACATTATGTAAAGGTTATTTTTATATTTTTTATTTATAATTTATATTGAAAATATAAAAAAAATGACAATAATAAAAACCCAATATGGACCCATATTTTATATGCGTTAATAAATATAATTGCATCTTCATAATACATTGTAAAAGGTTTTCTAATATTCCACTTTTCATTGTCCGCTTCAAAAATATATTTTCGCAAAATAGCATCTGGAAACTCAGGTGCAACTTTGCGAATAAAAGCAGCATAATAGTTTCTCTCTAGATTCGCATTAATAAACCTTAAATCTTCCACATTTCCTTCTTTAAATACATGTGGGCTAGTAGCAGAGCTCATACGGTTCCAATCTGTTAAATGCGATGCACTACAATTAATATGAGTTTTAATTGGTGGATCATCCAACTCACCATAACATTTAAATATAATTGCAAATAGCGATTCATTTGCAAGCCCACCATTACAAATTGTTTTTGTTAAGTCTTTTTTAACTGTTATAAATTGCAATACTTGTTTTACATTTTCTCTCGTTAATATGAACCAAGGATCATTTGCTAAATGCAATTCTTTTGGTAATGCAGCCAAATTTGCTCTTTTATGAAAGTTTGGATTCCACCAAGCATATTTCCAATTAAAAATACTATTATTATAGTTTTCATAAAATAGATATCTAAAATGCTGAGGTGATATAATAGGACAACAAGAATCTGTTAGCATACAGAACCAGCGATTAAATGGGTCACTAAGAAGCGCATAATTCATTATAGAAATATAAGCTGGGATTACATGAAAATAAGATGTCTCAAAAATATAGCTTTCTGGTATGACATTACGCAAAATCCATTGTGATTTAATTTTTTTTAAATCTTTGTAATAAAAATATACATTAATTATATCTTTATTTGGTTCAATCCATTCTCTCCATAACTCTTCTTTATTTAAAATATGTTCGTAACTAATTATAAAACACAATGCTATTTTCATTTATTATATAATATATTATAAATAGGTTTTAAATATATTATCTAAAATTTATATCGTCATCTCTCTCAAAAAGATATGTAGTTTCTAAATCTTCAAATATAATATCACGACCATTTGATGTAGCAAATGTTTTTGGATAATAACTTCTGCTGCCGTGCGTCTCTGTTTCACTAAAGCATGAAAATAATCGAATAAAAAAACCTTTAATATAATCCATTATTTGTATTTATATATTATTTTTTCTGATTTTATTCTTATTTTATAAAATTGATTTAAATTATATATTATTAACATTATATTAATAATATACTTGATAATGAAAACTGAAAAGATTTATGTGGAACCTTTAAAGAGAGAAATAGTTTATTATATTGGAAAATCCAAAGATGACAATTTTAAAGTAATTGATGCCGGGAAAAATGATGATTTATGGTTTCACGCTGCCAACGAATCATCGTGCCATATTGTATGTGAAATTCCTAGCGAACCTGCTATAGACAAATTGGATTTAAAGTATATAATTAAAATTGGCGCTTTATTATGCAAACAAAATACAAATAAGCTAAAATCTCAGCAAAATGTAGAAATTATTTATACACAAATACAAAATGTAATCAAAACAAGCGTGGCTGGATGCGTACAAACAAAAAATACAAAGATAATAACAATCTAAATATTAAAATATAAATCCTTCTTATAAGCAACACGTTTTAGCGATTACTGATGTTGCCAAATAAGGATCAATATTGGCTGCAGGTCGGCGATCTTCAAAATATCCACAGCCATTTTTTGCCGTTTCATTTGGTATTCTTACTGACGTATTACGTGTGCCAATTCCCCATGTGAATTTTGTCATTGATGACGTTTCATGTAAGCCAGTTAATCTTAAATAGTTATTTTCGCCATAAACCGCAATATGCTCTAAATGCGTTGCCTCTAATTTATTCATACAAGCCATAATTACATCTAATCCACCTTCACTACGCATTTTTTCAGTACTAAAATTAATATGACAACCAGAGCCATTTGCGTCAGACGTTAATTTAGGAGAATAATTAATTGTTGCGCCATGTTTTTCAGCGACTTTTTCTAACAAATAACGCGCCACAATTAATTCATCGGCTGCTTGAACGCTAAATGAGGGACCAATTTGAAACTCCCATTGTCCTGTTGCAACCTCAGCATTTATTCCTGAAATATTAAGACCCGCAGCAATACAGCAATTTAAATGCGTTTCAGCTACAAGCCTTTCATTAAAAGTTGTATTTGAACCGCAATAATGATTTCCATTATTTTCACATTTAAATTCCTTGTCCTTAAATTCTATAAAATATTCTTGCTCTAATCCAAACCAACAACCTTCATTACAAATTTGGTCGAAAATACTACGCGCTGCGTGTCTATGATTTGTTGGCAACGGATTACCTTCATTATCATAAGTATCACATAAAACTAAAACACTTTTAGAATTTTCAATAGTTCTATAAGGATTATCAAATACCGCAACAGGTTTTAATATAACTTCAGTATTGCCATCAGATGGCGCTTGACCTGTTGAAGAACCATCGTAATTCCAATCAGGTAATGGTTCTGCAGGGTCAAATTTATGAAGCACTTTAGTTTTTGAACGTATTCCTCCACTAGCATCTAGCCAAATATATTCGCAAATTGTTGTGCGACTGTTTTTATAACTATACATTTTATTAGTATTTAATTTAACCTTTAAATAAAAATAAAAAAGTATTATTTTTATTTAATAATATAGTTTTACTCAACTATTTTTTAAAGGTAAAATAATTATGGTTTTGCGCCACTACCATTTTATGGCAAAAGTAAATACATGTTTTGCGCCACTACCATATTATGGCAAAAGTGGAATTAATATGCAATTACTTCAAGATCCTTTAAATTCCAATATTCGCATCCACCACCTGGAATTGGACGTCTAATAATAAAAGGAATTTTCTTTTCTTTAAGTTCTAATTCCGCAATAATATATCCTTCAACCACATTTTCAGGCACTTTTACAAGCGGTTTTGCTCCAGTTTCAATTTGCTTTGCGCGTTGACCTAATACACGAGCGCGCTCATATTTGGTTAAGAATGGAATAGTTTTATGGAATGGATCGATAATAATTCCATCGCTATTTTTAGTTACTACAGATAACTTTGCGATTTCATCATAATTATGATTTAGACATTCCGGGTGAAATTCATTTACATAATTTTTAATAATATCATTATCAAATTTTTGTAAATAATTTTCATCATATTCGTCGTCATCGTCTTCGTCATCTTCAACAATCATTGGAATTAGTTTTTTAGGTTTTGGACTTTTTTTCGCAACACTTTGCTCTTTTACAATAGGTTCGCCTTCTTCATCAAGTTCAATATCTTCATCGCCATCGCCTTCATCATCTTCTACGTCCGCAATGTCCTCATCTTCATCCGGATCCGCATCATCGCGATCTGAATCATCGCCTACTCCACCTCTTTGGATATCGTCATCATCGTCATCGTCGTCATTATTATTTATATTTTCTTCATCAGAATCACTATCTGCGTCATCAGGTTCAGAATCATCATAATTATTACTTGCAGATGCTGTTGAAACACCTAATTTTTTAATTGCAATATTAAATAAAGGTTTCTTATTAGAAACTTCTTCAACATCTGAATCAGATTTGTCAGAATTATTGTCGGAATAATATTCGTCGTCACTCATTTGTTACTATATTAACTATAGATACTTTTAAATATTTTATTTCAATTTTCTTTATAATTAAAATAAAACAAAAAATTAATTTTCTAAAATACACCAAATACCATAATTTTATATTTATACAGTATCATTTGTTTGCCATACAGTATCGCAATGAGAACACAAATAAATATATTTCATATTGCTATCATCATAGCGAATATAAATAATTTCTCTGGGTTTGCCTTCTTTATTTGTAGGGCAATTAGAATTAGGACATAAAACATTACTAACACGTGGCAACGTAGGATCCAATTTGGTATATTTATTTATAATATGACTAAATGATTGCTCGGACTTTTTTAATTGGGTTTTAGATACACAAACGTTTTCAGTTCCAAGTAACTTATCTTCATTACCACATTTACGGCAATAATACACAAGTTTATTTGGATCATCGCTATTAATGCGAATATAATACATATTAGAACAGTTAGTACAGAAGTGCATGTTTAATTATATAATATATCTTTAAATTTATTTATTTATTTCAATTTTCTTTTAAATACATAAAATAAATCATAATAAATTAAATTTATAAAGTTTCAGCAATCTCTTTGGTTTCGTTTAAGCGTTTAATAATTTTATTATAATCAACCTTTATACTCATATTATAATATCGCGTTGAAAATCTTTGAATTTCGCCTTTAAATTCATCCCTCTTTTTCTCTGCAAATTCCAGTAATTTATCGTAATTTTTAAGGTAATTTTCCTTAACATATGGTAAGAAGTTCTCAAAAAAAGGCATATAAATACCTTCCTTCTTTTGAATAATACTACATATTGCTATATCTAAATTTGCTATTTGAATAATTTCATCATAACTTTTCATATCTTCGTGTTTCTTATCAACACCTGGCTCATTTAATAATGGATCTTTACATAATAAAGTACAAAGCGTTAAAAGCACAGTTGAAATACTTTGACAAGACGTCCATTGGTCTCCTCGCCAAGTATTTAAGAGTGAAACACACACCTTACCACATGTATATAAATTAGGATTAAAACGAATATTATTACCATTCGTACAATATTTCACTTTTGGTGGACTATGAGGATAATCTGCAGGGTAAGCAAATTCAAAAAAATAATTGCCGCCAAAATAGGGAGTATCAGACGGACCAATAATTAACGCATAACCTTTCATCATATCCGCATCATCATGTATATAATAAATTCCATTTTCTGTAAGTGGATTTTTTATGATGTGCTTAACATCTTTTAATAATCTAGAAATAGTATCTCTTGGAATAAATGTTGTCATTTTCTAATCAATATATCAAGTAGTTTTTAAATATATATTAAAATATATATTTGAAAAGTTTTTAAATTTTTAAAAGCCATTTTTTTAAGTTAAAAAATCGATTTTTAATTTTTAAAAACAAATTTTAAAAAAAAATGAAATAGAAAAATGTTAATATATTATAACAACAATGAATAATGCAATAATGAATACATCGTCACAATTTAAAGACTTAAATGAATTTTTGGCAAAGCATAGTGCTAAGAACAATGAAAAAGGAGATTCATCAACTTTTACACATACACGCATTGGTGATAAAAACTTGAATATTTATGCAGGCTCATATATAATCCCGCAAGAAGACAAAGAAACATTCTATAAATTGTATTATGAATCTGTTTTTGAAAAGAAAAGAAAAGAATATTTGACAGAAAGGCAAAATAAGGAAAATCCGTTTGCTATGCCTGTTGATTTTGATTTTCGTTATAATTATGACGTAAATTCAAGACAACATTCAAAAGAACATATTCAAGATATGATTTGCGAATATTCTGATTTACTTAAGGAATATTTAGTAATTAAGCCTGATGTGCCATTTAATATTTTCATATTTGAAAAACCAAACGTAAATAGGTTAGCAGATGGTTCTCTAACAAAAGATGGCATTCATATGTTAATTGGTTTACAAGTGGAAACCGCCGTTCAACTGATAATTCGTGAGAAAATGATTGAAAAATTAGCGCAAATTTGGGAGCTTCCTTTAATAAATACTTGGGAATCTGTTCTAGACGAGGGAATTAGTAAATCTACTACAAATTGGCAGCTATTTGGCTCACGAAAACCCGATAATGAAGCATATGAATTAACACAACATTATATTATGACGTTAGATGGTGCGGATAAGCAATTTACTATGGATGAAGCAGATGTAAGCGAGTTTAATTTAAAAAGAGATTTTGCGAAGTTATCCGTTCAATATGATAAAAATCCTAAATTTGATATTAATCCTAAATATAAAGACGAAATTGCTAAACGTCAAACAAGTAGCGCAAATAAAGTAAGAAAGGCGTCAAGCAATACAAAAATGAATTTGTTAATTGAAAATGATGGCGCAAATGATGAAGATAATAACTACATATCTTTAAGTGATATTACAGATGAAGATATGTTAGATAAAGCAATTGCGCAAATGTTAAGAAATTTGCAGCCAAATGAATATGAAATTGAAGAAATACATAAATACACACAAGCACTTCCTGCGCGTTATTATGAGCCAGGTTCGCATTTACTAAGTCGCCAAGTTGCGTTTGCTTTGAAGCATACAGATGAGCGTTTATTCTTATCTTGGGTAAAGCTTAGAAGCAAAGCAAGCGATTTTGATTATAAAACGATTCCTGATTTATATAGTCAATGGAAGAAATTTCAGCGTTCAAGTCAAAACGGTTCAAAAGTAACTCGCAAATCAATTATGTATTGGGTAAGAAAAGAGAATTTTGAAGAATATGAAAAAATTAAGAATACGACAATCGAACATTATTTAGAAAAATCATTTGAAACTGGCACTGAATATGATTTGGCAATGGTATTAAAACAAATGTATAAGGATAAATATGTATGTGTTAGTTATGATAAAAGAGGTATTTGGTATCAGTTTAAAAATCACAGATGGATTTCTGATAAGGGACTGAGTTTACGTTCAAAGATTTCAGAAGAAATGTTTAATTTGTTAACAATAAAGCAGGGCAATTTAGAAAAGGAAATTCAAGAATATCAGGAAGATGATGAAAGAAAAACATTTCTTGTTAAAAAGATAAAAGTAATTGTAGATATTAGTATTAAATTAAAAAGAACATCTGATAAAGATCATATTATGCGTGAAGCAGCAGAAATCTTTTATGATAACGAATTTGTTAGAAATATGGATACAAATAAATATTTAATGTGTTTTAATAATGGTGTTGTTGATTTTGCAAATAAAGTTTTTAGAGACGGATTACCTGAAGATTATATTACAAAATCTACAAAAATCAATTATATTCCATTTGAAAACGCAGCTATAGATGAAGATTATAAACGTGTTTCTGATGAAATCGAAGTATTTATGAATAAATTGTTTCCTATTGCTGATTTAAATAGATATATGCGCGACCATTTAGCAGCTTGTTTAATTGGTGCAAATAAAAATCAAACATTTAATGTATATCACGGCAGCGGTTCAAACGGTAAATCTATTATTGCTGATTTAATGGCTGTAACACTTGGTGAGTATAAAGGCACAATTCCAATTACTCTTGTTACAGATGCAAGAGGAAAAATTGGTGGAACTTCTGATGAGGTACTTAAATTAAAAGGTGTTCGTTATGCAGTTATGCAAGAACCTCAAAAAGGTATGAAATTAAATGAAGGTATTATGAAAGAACTCACTGGCGGTGATCCAATTCAAGCAAGAGGTTTGTATTCTGAATCTGAAATATTTGAGCCGCAATTTAGTTTGGTTGTTTGTACTAATAATTTATTTGATATTGAAAGTAATGATGATGGTACTTGGAGAAGAATTCGTAAATGTGATTTCTTAGCAAAGTTTATTGATGAAGGTGAAACTTATACTGACGAAACGCCTTATGTATATCCAAAGGATAAAAGTTTAAAGGATAAATTACCTAGTTATGCACCATATTTTGCAAGTATGTTAGTAAAACGCGCATTTGAAACTGGTGGTATTGTAGAAGATTGCGAAACAGTGCTAAATGCATCTAATAAGTATAGAAAGGGTCAAGATCATATTGCTGCGTTTATTAGTGAAAAGATTGTGAAAACTAGTGAAAACAAGGATAAAATTGGTAAAAGAGGTTTACAAGAGGGTTTTAAGCAATGGTTTGAACTTACACAGGGTTCTAGAAGAGCTCCTAAGGGTGATGAATTATTTGAATATATGAATAAGAAGTTTGGACAATGTAAGAGTACTGGATGGCATTGTGTTAAATTTGTTGAGCCGGATGATGAAGAAGATGATGTTGCAGCAGAACTATAAAATACTAAAATTGTAAAAATATTTAATTTTTTTTTAAATATTTTTAGCCTTTATATACGTTTTTGGGTAATAAACTATATAAGTAATATATTAATTTAATAAATGTGCCTAATAACCAAGAAGAAATAAATGGTAAAATTACTAATCCAATAAATATAAATAAGCGTTTAACTACTGCAACTTGTGATGGATAAATAAAACCAAATACAATAAAACAAATTAAACAAATTATATAGATTGTTAGCAAAAAATAGTAATAGTAAAACTTTAAGTTATCTATTTCTTGGTTTTCGTAATATGTTTTGCGATCATTTTTGGATACATCGTCTATTTCATCTTTTAAATCCTTTTCCAATTCAATATTTTCCGCTAAATATTTATGGTGTAATTCAACAACATTTTTAAAATTAAGTATTAAACCAGTATAAGAGTCAATATCTGAAGATATATCTGCAGCAGCAGCACTAACAAGTTCGGTAATTTGGTCGGCGATTTTCTGTGCTTCATCGTTTAATTGCTGCTCTTGTAATTCGCTATATGCACCGGCACCTTGTGTTAAAGTAACATAGTTACGCTCTGCAACTTGAAGTTGTCCGGGCGCAGTTGCTAAATTGGCTTGTGCGGCTTGAAACTTTTGCTTAAGTGAATCCGCTTGTTTTTGTTTTTGGCAATTTGCGTCGCACATAATAGCATTGGATGCTTGATTTATGAGAGAATTAAATTGGTTTAAATTTATGTTTGGATTATTATTCGTAGACATTACTATAATATACAAGTAAAAGAATTTATATATTATATTATACAAAAGCAATTTATTTATTAATTATACTATCTGGTAAAGTTGCCTTAAATTCATCTGCTAAATCATAATCAGTTTTATATTTACCAGGTTGTTGCTTGGTTAAAACATCATTAATAAGTTCAAATCCTTCTTTCGTCGTAGACGTAGGCATAGTATTAACACATTTATTTGTTGTTGTGTCATATACTTGACCTGAAGAGCAACATGATTGTCCGATACAAGTTCCTAACGCACCAACACCTGCATTTGACATCCAAGGGTCTTTAGAAGATGACGCGCCACCAGTAGGTGCTAATTCTGGCTTAAAACTCCAAGCATATTCGTCGTAATTCATGTTATCACGTGTAATAATAGAAGCGTAACGTCTCCACAAATAAACGGCACCAATAAAAGCAATAACAATAATTAGGAATCTATAGATTAAATCTGGAAGAAGACCTTTATTTTTAAGAAGTGTTAAAAGTATAATTGGAACTAACATAAAAATAATAATTTTCATTAATTGTGCGTGTTCTTCATATTTACTTCCATAATATTCATTAATTTCAACTAAACGTATTTTGTTGTTTCTCTCTTCTTCTAATATTTCTAAACGTTTCTTGGCCTTGTTTAATTCACTTTCTACAATTCCAATTGCAACAGTTTGTTCTTTAAGTGTGCCAAGAGAAGAACTTAATGCATCATTAAAAAAGCCATTAACTCCGCCTAAGGTTCTGTATAAATTTATACGAAAAGTTGACAAGTCATTTATTTTTGTAATGAGTTTTTGTTTTTCTGTACTTGATAAAGAAGTATTTGTTTCTAAAGAATTAAATAATTGTTGTTCTATTTGTTGTAAATTTTGAATATCATTTAAGATTTGTTCGTTATTTTGATTTGCATTTGTATTTGGTTGTTGAGCCATTCCTTCATACATTTTTTCTCCTAAAAACCATAATAAAAGGGAACATACTATAAATATAACAAAAGGTATGATTATTTCTCTCTTCATTGTATAATTTATAGTGTGAAAAAATTTATATAATCCATTTTATTATATAAATTATATAAATTTTATAAATGATTAATGTATTTATTGTTGAGCAGGTTTCATAACATTCATTGAAACAATTACTGAACCTGCAGCTAAAATGCTCCAAAATAGATAGTTATAATTTTCTTTTAACACATTAATATCACTATTTTCTAATACTTTTTCAAATGTGGTGTCAAAACCTTTTATATTGTCATTTGTTCCGTGAATTCCTGTTAAATATTCTTGTATTCCTGTTACATTTTTCTTTGCTTGATTTTGAGCTGAATTTGAACCATTTTCAAATTTGGTTGTAAATGCTGTTATTTGACGTGATAACATATTTAATTTAGTTTGCAATTGTGCCAATTGTTGTTTTTGTGTGCTAGTTAAACTTGATAATCCAAAATCACTATTATTTGTTACTGGTCCTCCATTTAAATAATTACTATAATAGAGAGAATCTGTATTATTCGTTTTATTTGTAGCACCAATTGGTGGCTTATTTGGCACCTTCTCTCGAACATATGTAGTATTAATTGCATCTACTTTTATATTTCCTTTTGGATACATTCCATTTGTTTTAGGATAGCATACATTATTTGTATTATCATATACAAATCCAGCACATTGTCCGTTTGAATTACAATAATTCATACATTTATCTACTGTTGCACTACCAAATGATGCGCTTTGAATATCATTGCCAGCCGAATTACCAGCAAATTGCGTATATTGATTACTATATTGTGTTGCTGTTGTAGGATAAGTATGCAATAAAGAATCGCCATCTACAAATCCAAGCATTGACATTAAACTTTGCTTACCAGCAGCACCAAGGCTGTAAATTGCGTTTGCCAATAATCCGCCGCCCGTATTACCGTCTCTCATTTTTGGACAATTTATACCGGTTGTATATGTATATAACACTAAATTTCCGTCTGACTGCATAACCAATGCGGTTGAACCATTAGTTGAACTTATAAATTCGCCTGGATATAATACAGAACTATCTGGCATCCAATTTTGTCCGAATTTATTTTTAGATGCGACCATATTTGGATTGGCTTGCTGTTGTTTGCCATTAGTGCTTGACTGCCATACAAATCCTTGATTATCGGTTGGTGAAGTGCCTAAATATATACACATATTGCCGTCATCTTGCATAATAAAAAAATAACTATTTGTTGGCATATCGGTTTGATATAATGCGTTAGACCAACCACCCCCGCTCCACGATCCATCTTTAATTTGCGTGCAATTATTGGCAATGCCATATTTTTTAGATTGACTTAAATTTGAACTGGTAAAGCATTGGGCGTTTTGGCCGTTTTTAGAATTTTGAAGAGCATAATAACTGGCGCCAATTGTTTCTGCTGCTTGCTGACAAGACGCATTATTATACATTTGTTTGCCACGATTATATGCAGTCATTGCTCTGTTAGATGTGTCTTTATAACAGCCAATATAATTGCTGGGTGCTTTTGTTTTATTGGGTGTTGAATATACTGACGCACCGTTTGCGTTTAAAACGCTTAATGATCCGTTTTGAAATGACGCTGAATTACCGGTTTGACCGCTTGTTCCAGAATTCCACAAATTAGTTTGTCCTGTAACAGCATTACTAATGCCTAAACTTTTAATCCTCGTTTGGTCGTTGCTACCATAACAAGTGCCTAATGAACTACCGACACTTACATTTTGTAATGCATAAAATTTGTAACCATTATTGATAGCGGATTGTTGGCATTGTTGATAATTAAGTGATGTGTCAATAAGAGTCATTAAAGGATTATTTGAATTGTCTGCATAACAACCAACATAACTGGATGTAGGATTAGAAATCATTTGATTAACAAATATATTTACACCTTCATTACCAACACTTTGTCCTGCATTAACAGGACTACCGGATACAAGGGGAAATGGTTTGGTTGGAATCGTTGCGCCTGGTGTTTGGTAACTTGTAGACCAAGGCAAATTAACTGTTGTAACTGCGCCTTTGGCAGGAAAACCATTTTTTCCAGCATTTTGATTGTAAATTGCTTGTGTTGGAATCCATTTTGCGACACCAGAACCAGTAACATAAGACATATTTCCATCTTGAAATTGAATAACCTTGCCAAAATATGGATTGCTAGAATTGGTTCTATTTACATAACCAGTTGCGATGCTTTCAAGTTGGTTGGCTAAGGTTTGATATTCTGATAATGTTTTGTTATATTCTGCCTTTAAATTTGCAAGTGTTTGTTGTTGAGATGTGTAGTCGTTTTCGCCGATAACTTTATTAGTTTGCATTGTTAAACTATTTGCACCGCTACCGCTTAACCCCTGAAATCCTTCTTTTGAACTTAGCCTTTCTGCATTTCTCTCTAAACTCATTGTAGTTTTGTTTTGTAAATTAGAAAATGTTTTACCTTGATTTAAAGAAGGTGAATATTCCGTTTTTATTATATTTTTAGATTCACAATCAGTTGGATTATCTATAATGGACTTTTTTTTTGTTAAATCATCAAAGTTTGAAAATAAATTAGATATTGTTGACATATTAATATAATAATAGATATTAATTTCACATTTATAAAAAAAATGAATAAAAAATATAACAATTTATATTTGTTAAATTGTTATAATGAAGAAGTGTATATTAGGTGCGATTAATAAAACCACAAATAAATATGAAAATATTCTCAATGTAAATAAAAATAATAGTTACAAATGTATTGGCTGTAATTCAGACTTAATTTTAAGAAAAGGAGAGAAAAACTTTCAAAGTTTCATTCATAAAAATAAGTGTAATACAGCTTGTAATTATTTCAAAGAACAAACAATAGAACAATTAAAAAATGATGCAAAATTACATTTGAGAGAATTATTAATTGATAATAATTTTGTATTAAAGCGAAGATGTGATTGTTGTAAATTTAATATCAAAATAGATTTGCCTATTATATCAAGTAATCATTCAATAGCGTTTAGTGAAACAAATAATTTAATTAATGTATATGATGAAAATGAAAATGAAAATTTAATATGTACGTTTAAAATGATCTTAATAAATGAGTATGATGAAACGCTTGATGAAAAAATTTATCAATTAGATATAACACAATTAATACACACAATTACGCGCAATTTTGCGACACAAAAAGTTGAATTAATATGTTTTAGAAAAATTGTATATTGTAACAATTGTTTAAAATATAAAGATTTATAATCCTATAGTTCTTGCAATTAATTTACGATTAAAATAAAATACAATAAAAATAAAAGCAATTACAATCTTAAAAATACAATAATTTTTTCCTCCGCCACCAATTTGCCCTGTCGCAGATGTGTTATTAAATCTAAAGAACAACATTATAAGCAATATTGCAGTAAATAATAATGCTACATATTCATAATATTTCGTTGTAACAATAATACTAGAATCATTATACGCCGCATTTAATGTATTATTTTTTTCTATGAATAAAGGATCCATTATATATTATTAATAGAAAAAACCTTCTCTAATAAAAAAAACCACCGCCACCTTGATACATTGAACCAGACGCAACTGGTGGAGCACTTGAAGAAATAAATTTAACAAATAAAAATATAATTAATATAGCAAATAAGATTAGCAAAATATACACATAATAATTTTTATTGGTTTGAATTGTTCCTTCACTTTGGGTTTTGTCAAGAGTTTCATATTCATCCATCATTTTATCAATTTTAACGCGTTCTGCAGTTAATTGCGCGTATTGTTTAATAAGAGTTTCATTTTCTTGTTCCTTCTTTTGATTTAGTTCTTGATAAGTTGGTTTTGCTTGCTTAGCTAAATCTTGAATTTTTGAATTTGTTTCGTTTAATTGTTGATTTATATTTTGAACTATAGAGAGAAGTTGTTTACCCTTGGGAACAATTGCAATATCGCTAGATAATCCCTTTACCAAATTGCCGTCACCTTTGCGTAAAAAACACATTGGTTGCTTATAATTGGTAGGGTTATATGTTGCTCCAGTGCATTGTGGATTACTGGCACATGATGCAATACAATCGTTAAGAGTGGCCGAATTATTTTGACTTAATGCACCGCTTCCTAAAAATTGCTGTCCGGAAACAGTTACATATTTATTAGCAGTGGCATTAGACGATGGGTCTTGTTTTAAGTAATTTACATAATTTGCAACTGCTTGTTGATATTGAATTAATAAATTTTTGTATGTTGTTCTTAATGTTTCTAAATTTAAAATGATTGAATTACTTTTATCATATAATTGTTTATTGTCTTGCGAAGCCATCTATATATGTATTTAAAGAAAACATATTTTACTTATGTATAAATAAAAAATTAAGTATAATAGTAGTTATAGAGAGAATAAAAGAAAATATATATACATCTTGAAGTTTATTAGTAACTTCTATTTCTCTTTTTTCTTTTTCATCAAAATATTTTTCAATTATAATTTCAACTAATTTTATTTTTCTCTTTTCATCGTATTCTTGTGTTAGTTTTCTTATAGAATTATTGGTAGATTCAAGCGCATATTTACTAAGTACTGCGTTATTTGGATAAATACGTTTAAGACTTGTAAAGGAAGATAACATTTATTAAATAAATATATAATTATTTAATAAGTTTAAACGACATTAGGTTTTATAAGGGGCAACGGACTTTTATATACCTTAGATATAACTGCCATACCTAATAATATGCTAATACCTAAACCCCAATTTCTTAAATATCCCGAATCATACATTTCCTTATAATTGTCAATTAATTCCATTGCAGCATTGTTTTCAGTTTCAGCAATTCCTAATTTGCGCTTTAATTCGCGGTTTTTATCCTTTTCCGCTTTAATTAAAACATTTAATGCAACAAGTGCTTCATTAATTTTATCTGTATCTGCAGTCACACTATTTTCCAATACAAATAAATCAGAGCATACTTTGGTAATTTGTCCTTTAACATTATTAAACATGGATTGGTAATCGGGATAATCTGGATTTTTGTTGTAAAATACATAATATTTTTTAAAATCTTCTAAAATAGGACCAATTTTCTGCTGTAATTCGTCTAATTTATTTGTAAATTGGTTTGGATTTGGCAAATTGTCTATAATATTTTCTGTATTCATTAATATACATTAATATTTTAAAAATTATCTTCCATATCAAAACAAATACGATATATTTCATCCACTCCTTCTTTATAACCTCCTACAAACTTATTGTCTTTAAATATAATTGGAAAAGCCTTAATATCTTGCTTCACCAATTGATTCATGTCATATAAAAATTGTTCTTTATTATTATTTAAATGTTCGTCACAATTAATTACATTATATTCTAATTTATTTGTTTCTAATAATAGTTTAATTTTATCACAATTCGGACAACCACTTTTGCTATAAATGGTAAAACCTTTTTCTGCTGGAAATAAAAAAATCATTTGTAAATATTTATATATTTTATATTTAAATATTTATTTTACTTAATTTCATTTTTAAGGTTGATTTAATAGTCGCAACATAAATGTCGCTTATACACAGATTCTATAATAAGGCGCTTCAATTGCTGTCTTACTTGAACGAAGAATTTTACAAACTTGTCCTGGTCTTAAACCAATAGCACGTGCAACCGGATCAAATCTTGAAATATCAGGAAATTGCGTCTTATCTGTAATATTATAGCGCTTCATTATTTCATTTACTTGGGCATCACTTAATGGAATATGAGGCGGAACCAATGTATGATTTAATATATTATATTGAAGACGCTTAATATTTTCTGCAACAATGAAAATTCCATCACTTTCCCAAATATGCTTTAATTCATTTACTAATGTTTCATTTGGATCGTCTTTAATAATAATAAATAATGTGTCAGTTTTCTTTAACGTTTCAGTTAATATAAACAAGTCATCAATCATTTCTTGAATATTTTTAGGCGCAGGTCTAGACGTTAAATAGTAGCGAATATATATTTTTCTCTTTGGATTTTCTGGTGTAACTTTATCGTCCGCGGTTTCAAGAAGCATATCTAATTGATTATTTTGTTTCATTGAATTTACCTCATTAATGCTAAAATTTGCATAATCATTAACATTATATCCTTGTTTTTCCATAAGTTCTATAACAACTTTTCTAGAAGTGAAAATATGTGAAATTAAAACGCTTGAGTTCTGATTGGCCATTCTATATTATAATATATTTATATTAGTAAATTTTTTAATTCAATTTTATTTTATATTGTTATTTTTTTAACTCCGGAAGATGTTTCTGTAGAGGGCTCTTGAATTTGAACTTTTTTCTCTTCACTTGATGATGATTCTGATGCTGCGGCTTCTGGTGCTGGCGGCGCTTCTTGTGGAACATCTAAAATAGATGGAGTCGCACTACTTGTAGTCGTAGGGGTTTCAACAGGAGTTGGCATAGCCGTAGCAGTAGCGGTTGGAGCCGCAATAGCCGTAGCAGTTGGCATAGCAATTCCTTGAACGGGTGTGCCTTCTGGATTGTAATCGGGTGAATTTGGTGCATACTCGGGTGAATTTGGTGCATACTCGGGTGAATTTGGTACGTATTCTGGTGAATTTGGAACATATCCTGTAGATGCATATTGTGTAGGTGTATATTCAGGTGAAATCATATTAGGTGAAACTGGTGTTGATTCAATTACTACAGGTTCCGGCATTTGTGGTGCTTCATTTGGTATAACTCTCTTAACAGCCGCCTTTTGCTCTTCTTGTGCTTTCATACGAATTTGATCTCCATATTCTTTAATTACTTCTGCAGTTGTTCCTGTGCTCTTCATTAATTTATTAATATTATTAGAATATGACATACTTAGCAACTGGTCGACGTTGTCTTCTGTAATAATTCTCATTTGAATATTCATTACTTGCAACTCTTGCATTAAAAGTTTAAATGAATAAGGAATTTTTAATATACTAAATGAACGACCAAAACGACTTAAATTCATAATGCTTTGACTTCCATCAGGATTTGTATTAAATTTAATAGGACCATCCGCTGCAGGGCTTAAAAACAAATTTCTTGATTCATTATAAATCGCAACTGCGCCCGTTTTATTACAAACCGCAACATAATAATCTTGACTCTCTCCTCTAACCATAAATGATTCATTTAAAAAATAAGACATTCCGTGTGCCAATACACCATCACGTTCCATTTCACCAATACGAAGACCACCATCATTTGCGCGTCCTTGTACGGGTTGTCTTGTTAGTACAGTATTTGGACCACGCGCACGATAATTGATTTTATCTTTAACCATGTGTTTCAAACGCATATAATAAGTAGGACCAATAAAAATGTCTGCCTTTAATTGCTCTCCAGTCATACCATTATATAAAATATCATTACCACTTGAATGAAATCCTTGCTCTACTAATTGAGGACCATATGTTGAGTAATTGGAACCCTTTGATTGAAACGCAGTACAGTCTCCAAATGCGCCATAAGATACACATAATTTACCAAACAAACATTCGACAATTTGGCCGATAGTCATACGCGTGGGTATGCAGTGAGGATTAATAATTAAATCAGGGCGAATACCATTTGCTGTAAAAGGCATATCTTCTTCTTTAATAATAAGACCTAATGTTCCTTTTTGACCGCTACGCGATGCCATTTTGTCACCAATTGCGGGTATACGCTCTTCGCGAACTCTTACTTTCGCAACATTAAAACCTTCTTCACCCAATGTAATAAAAGATTTGTCAACAAATCCAAGTTGTCCCTTCTTTGGTTTTACGGAATCATCCGTCCAAGTATCTTTCGCAGAGAGACTTGAATTTACTTTTCCAATTAATATCATTTTGTCATTTAATTCAGTGTTTTCTTTAATTAAACCATGTTCATCAAGATAACTATAATCAAAACCCTTTTTCTTTCCAACAACATTATTTTTCTCAATATTTGCGAATTTTGAACTGGTTGAACCAGTAACCTTTGAACTTTCTTCCCTTGTTTCATAAGAAGAAAAGTATGTTGTTCTAAAAATACCGCGTTGTATTGCGCCTTCATTAATTAAAATTGCGTCTTCTACATTATATCCTGTATAAGCCATAACTGCAACAATTGCGTTAAGACCATAAGGTTGCTCTTCATTATTAATATATTGTAAGTAGCGTGATTTAATTAAAGGGGTTTGCCCGTAATTCAATATAACACCCATTTTATCAATACGCATTTGATAATTAGAGTGATAAACAGAAACGGCTTGTTTGCTTTGACCGCAAGAGAAAGC
>Ga0194129_10003732_pt1 | contig 20961 bp, 18 predicted proteins | sample TA2KigCa35mmetaG_FD_150862 | JGI IMG/M metagenome (GOLD analysis project Ga0194129, IMG submission 150862) | Freshwater microbial communities from Lake Tanganyika, Tanzania - TA2015038 Kigoma Deep Cast 35m | ecosystem: Environmental > Aquatic > Freshwater > Lake | place: Tanzania: Lake...
TGCTCGTACTTCACGAGTTTGTTGGGACGGAGGTGGATCTCCGGAGGTTCGGCCAGACCAACGAGTTCAACCAGACGCGCCTCGAGGACCGGGCGGCTGGGCAGCGCCTCGCCATTCCAATACACCGTCCCGTCAAAATCCACGTCAAGTTTGATCACGGTGGGCTGCGTTACCTGCGGCGGAGGTGTGCCGATCGGCATGTTGAGTTTCACTGCGTGGGTCTGGATCGGGATCGTGATGATCAGCATGATGAGCATCACGAGCATCACATCGATCAGCGGCGTGGTGTTGATCTCGATCATCACATCATCGTCACCGGTTTCGCTTCCCATCTGCATCGCCATGATCAGTTCCCCGCTGTCTTCGGTGGAGGTTCGGTGATGAAACCCACCTTGGCAATTCCCGCACGCTGGCAAGCCACAACCACCTTGCCCACGAACTCGTAGCGCCCTTCCTTGTCGCCCCGGATATGCACTTCGGGTTGGGGATCGAGATTGGAGACCTTGTCGATCAGCCGCTTCACCAGGGCATCCTGGCTGGGGATCTTTTCGGCACCCCAATACACATCCCCCTCCTTTGTGACCGACAGGACCACATTTTCCGGCTTGGTCTGCGTGGGAACATTACGCTCCTTGGGCAACTCCACTTGCGCGGTTTGAACGATCACGGGAATAGTGATGAGAAAAATGATCAGCAGCACGAGCATCACGTCCACCAGGGGCGTGGTGTTGATCGCAGCCATCACCTCGTCGTCACGGTCATCGGATTCAACGGTCATTGCCACGTGCGTTGCACTCCGTTCAATGGATGCCGGCGGTGTTCAACTGCGCAGATCCTTGTTGCCCCCCAGCAGCACCGCATGCAGATCGCTTGCGAAGCGCCTCACCTGCTCCATCGCCACCTTGTTGCGCCGTACCAGCCAGTTGTAGCCCATCACCGCAGGCACTGCGGCGCCCAGACCGATGGCCGTCATGATGAGTGCCTCGCCAACGGGTCCTGCCACCTTCTCGATCGAAGCCTGGCCAGCAACGCCGATCGCAGTGAGCGCATGGTAGATCCCCCAAACGGTACCAAAGAGTCCCACGAAAGGCGCTGTGGAGCCCACCGTCGCCAGAAAGGCCAACCCGGTCTGCAGTCGGCCGCTGATGGTGTCCACCGACTGCTGCACCGCCATCCCGATCCAGGTGTGTTTGTCCACATGCTGACCCAGCGTGCCGCGGTGGTTCGCGTCGGCCTTGAGTCCCGACTCCGCCATGAAGCGTACCGCGCTGTCCTCGCTGAGTGCGGCGGCACCGGCCTCCACGCTGGCGGCCTTCCAGAACGATTCCCGGGCTTCGCCCAACTGCCGCATCAGGCGCCCCTGTTCCAGAAGCTTCACGATGCCCACATACCAGGTGCCCACAGACATGATGAGCATGACGATGAGCGTGCTGCGTGCCACGAAATCGCCCTGCGCCCAGAGGGCGTCGAGTCCGTAGGGGTTTACCGTGGTTTCCGTGAGTACGGCGCTCGGGGCTGCCACGGCGCCGACCGTGCTGCTCCCGGTAGCGCCCCCGGGGGCGCTACCGGGGCCTCCGGGGACCCCGCTGCCGGCCCCCGGGCCTGTGGGCGATCCGCCCGCGGTGGAGGAGGCAGCGGGTCCAATCGATGTTGACGGTGCGGTGGTGGAATCCGAGGGGGCCGGGCTTGCGACCCCCGAGGCTGCAGGTGCGGCCTGAGACGCGCCGCCCGAGCCTTTGGATGCCTGGGCGAAGGCTGCGCCGGTGGTCACAAGCGTGCCGGCGAAGACGGCGCTGATCGCAAGAAACACCGCAAGCCTGAGGCGATCTGCCAGGGCGGATCCCGATGGCTTGGGCCGCTGCTCAGGTTTGCCAGGTACGTCCCCGGGTTCGCGGGGAGACCCGTCCTCCGGCTTCCCCCCTCCGCGCCAACCTGAAGTTACGGCGCAAGCCGTATGGAAGAGCGCGGGGCTACACAGGTTTCGAATCGACATCAATCACTCCTTTCAGGCACTGCCGGCATTTGAACGGGCCGGTCTGGCTTGTCCATACGGGCTCCATGGTGTTCAGTCGAGTTTCCAGACCACTTCGAGCGTGGCTGGGCCGCGGTCGATCTTCCCCTGCACCATGGCGGGCTTGAATCTGCAGGTTTCCAGCAAGCGACGGGCGGCCTGATCGAGGCGTCGGTAGCCGCTCGAGCGCTCCACCTCCACGGTGCCGAGCTTTCCGTCGGCTTCCACGAAGAAGCGCAGCACGACGGTCCCGCTCTCGTTGAGTTGTTTCGACTGCCGCGGATAGTAATCCTCCGAGTTCGAGCAGGACTTCACTTCCACGCTTGCCGCATAGCTCGGCAGAGGTTTGGGTGGTGGAGGCGGCAACGAAGACTGCGCCCAAGCCAAGAGGGGCACCAAGGCAAGAATTAGGAGGAGACTGCGCATGGCCCCAGCGTACTTGATGATCTGTGCCGATGGAAGGGAGGCAATGAAAAAACTGGGTCGGGCCCGACTCAAGCAACGGAGGCGACACGGTGGCCGCACGCGGCCGTGTATCGTCGTCGTGACCAGTCACGCAGGGGTTCGACGATGGCAAAGACTCCAGCCGAAAGGCAGCGACAGTTGCGCTTACGACGGCGAAGCGAGCCCGAAGGTGCCGTGCAGTTGTCGGTCATGATCCGGCTGACCGCGTCGGTCAAGTTGCATCGCCTCGCGCGGTTTCATGGGCTCACAAAGCGCGCAACGATCGAGCGGATCATCGCCGAGGCCGAGGGCACCGCGGTGGCCGGCATGGTAGACGCCGCAGTCGAGGCCTACTATCGATCTTGGTGACATGTCACGCGCACTATCCCGAGCAAAACCCTCGGGGGGTACCGAGGTCATCTTGGGGGCATATTTGGGGGCATCTCGAATCTGAGAAAACCCGTTTTCATAGGTAAATTGAGGTTCAATGTGGTGGAGCGATACGCCACCGAACTCATGAATACGATGCCTCTGAAAGATACCTCTTGAGGATACCTGCACCAACGGTGTACTTCGGGTCAACGAAATTCCCGAGTCTCACGATCCCACACTGACTGAGCATCATGTAGGCATCCCAGCGGTCGAAGCCGTATTCAGCCTCCATCCAGAGCACCAGGTCCTTGTAGGCAATCCGCGCGGCATCCTCCAGGGGACGCGCGCTACCGATGCACATCACCATCTGCTCAGTCTCGAGTCGAGGCCATTCGAGGGTCCAGTGCTTGATCAGATCCACGCGGATTGTTGTTGTGCTCGGATATTCGATCGCCGTACCACAAACCTCGCCGTCGCCCTGGCAGGCATGCGCATCTCCGATGAAGAGCCGTGCGCCATCGGTGCGAACCGGCAAGTAACTGATGCTCCCGGGCCCCATATCGGGCAGATCCATGTTGCCACCGTGACTGTCCGGCGTAAGCGTGTTGATCGAGTCGATTTCAGGTGAACAACTCAGGGTTCCGATGTGCGGCCGGTAGGGCAGCGTGACCCGCTTGCTCCAGTACACACCCTTTTCGTCCACATCGATCTTGCGCACGATCTCCGGTAGATCGGCAGCGAGCAGAGCGGTGAGCGAGGTGCCCGAGAGCGCGCCGAACTGCGGAATCATGGCGCAGGTGCCGCGCGGGTTCGGCCCCCGCGGCAACATGGACTCGATATGGACTGCCAAGGTGTCGCCCTTTTCGGCACCCTCCACGAGGATGGGCCCGTTCTGCGGGTTCACGAATGGCATACGCAAAACCTTCGAGGGCAGGTCCTGCTCGGTCTTTACTGCGCCCTCGAAGGCGTCCCGGGTTTCCACCACAATGCGGTCGCCCGGAGCAATCCGCAGGACCGGGTTGGAATAAGGACCGATGGTGTAGTGATACCTGCCTTGTACCGCCTCGCTCAGAAAGTGGGTAACCGGCTCCCTGCTCCACCCCTCCCCGCGCCGTGCAACGATCGAATCATCCATCCAGGCCATGCTCGGACCTCCTCCCAGGGGCGGGACGCTCGGCGTCCACAAGCGGATACGGATCAGCCTCGTAGCCCGGCCCCTTCATCACCATCACCACGATGCAGCCGATCGCGATCGCGGCAAGCAGGCTGAAGTGCAGGCCCACGTAGCCGAGCAAGGCGTAACCGGTGCGCTCAACCCAACGCGCGGTTTCAGCCGCCGCAGGATCGTTGGCCTCGGGAAAAACGGCCTTCAGGGTCACCCACACCGAGGCTGGAACCAGCAATCCAGCAAGTGCGAGCATGGGCAGGCTGCGCCACGTCATCCACTCCAGTCCCGCAGGTGCACGACGCGATCCTGGTCTTCGCTTGAGCCAATTCATGCAAGCCCCCTGGGGCGAACGGCACCTGCCGCATTTCCCGAATGCATCACCACGCAGCCTGGAGCTTAGCACCTGCGTCAAACGATGGCGCCTACCTGCTTAGTCATCGGCTAGTCGGGTCGGCAGTCTTCAGGAGCTTCGCGAAAACTCCTCAACGAATAATCGCCAGCCCCCGGAAAGTGCGTCTGCATGCGTAAGGGCCACGGACCAGTCGAGACAGTGGCGCACCGCGAGGGACAGTATGTTGCAGCCGGGTCAGCCCTGCGCGCGTCAGGCCACGCGGTATTCCGACGCAGCGATGCGTCAACACCCTACCTCTCACTTTTCAGGAGCAATGATTCATGCGTACGCACTTCACGCAACAGGTCGTCAGCAACACGGTCCGACCTGGCAAGTCGACCACCCGTCCGACCCGACTCAACCCCTCGATCAACGCGACCAACGCGGACAACCCGCTCAACCAGCCCGGTCAGGTCGAGAAGACCGGGCTGAACGCTGCGACAGCCCAGCCCACATCTGCCCCAAGGCGCCTCCGCTTCAATCCGGCCACGCTCACAAGGCTGCGCGAGCGTCTCGGACTCAGCCTTCGCAAGACTGCCCGCCTCGTGGGCGTGACACCGCGCGCAGTGATGCTCTGGGAGCGCGGTATCTTCGTCCCCACGCTCAGGAATCAGGTCAACCTGCGGAATCTCATGCGCCTCACCAAGCGTGAGGCCCACGATCAGCTTGTGGCCGCAAGCTGATCGGGTAACGCGGGGCCTGGCTTTGGGCCGTCAGGAAGGCCCCCGGTTCGCCCATTTCGCCTGGGGCTTCGCCACGACGTCCGGTGCGACCGAGCGGCACGGCGCCTCAGGAGGGAGGTTGTCTGCGAGGCCCGGCATCGAGGCGCATCAGATTGAAGACGGGCTGCCAGGCCCACCGGTGGCGGGGCGAAATCGTCCCACCCGCCGGATCTGGCGTGGGGCTGCCTTGTAAATGGCGAAAGCCGACACAAGGCTCAGCAGCAGGCAAAGCCAGAATGCAGCGCGGTAATTTCCAGAAGCATCATGCAGCACCCCTGCAACCCAGGGTCCGAAGGCACCGCCGCCCAGAATGGCCACGTTGATCAGCCCGAAGATCGCAGCGAAATGCGGTCCTTCAAAGATCTCGGCAACGATCGCCCCCATGACCGATGTGAGCGAGTAGCCCAGAAAGCCCTGCGCGACCACCATCACGACCAGGAGGGAGTGCCACGGCGCATGCTCCAGCGCCAGCAGGCAACCGTAGCAGATCGCAAACCCCGCGCATCCAATTGCCCAGACAATTTCCCGGCCAACGCGATCCGACCAGGCGCCAAGGAGGATCTGCCCCGGAATGCCGACGACACTCACAAGGCCGAGCGCCCACGCCGCTTCCGAGGGCGTAAAGCCGATTTCCGTGAGGTATCGGGTCTGGTGCACCTGCACTGCGTACCAAGCCACCAGCGCGCTGAAGAAACCCAAACATATCCACCAGAAGCGAGCGGTTCGCACCGCAGCGGCGAGTGTCCAGGTTCGCGCAACCCACTGGGGGTCGACCACTGCCGCGGATCGACGCACCGCGCCAGCGTGTTCTCCCGGTGCATCGCCATCGGGCCACTGCCCCACGTCCTGGGGTCGCCGCCGGACGAAGGCGCTCAAGGGGATGATCGTGAAGCCGAGCATTGCCGCAAGCCAGAGGCAAGCCTCCCGCCAGCCGCTTTCCACGATCACCGTCTGCAGCCATGGTAAAAGCGTGATGGCCCCAACACCCACTCCAGAGAAGGCGAGGCTGATCGCCAGACCCCTTTGGCGAACAAACCAGTTGGGCAGGTACTGAGACTGCGCCGAGTAACTCATCAGATTCGCTCCCGCGCCCACGAGCAAGCCGAGGCTGAGGTAGAGCTCCACCAGCGAAGACACTCGTGTGGCAAGCAGCAGACCCGCAGTCATCATCAGCGCCCCGCCTGCAATCACCACCCGCGGCCCCCGTCGGTCCATCACACGGCCGGCGAGCGGGCTCATCAAGGCCGAACACAGAAAACCAAAGGAGAAGGCCCCGGCGGTGTCGGCCCGGTCCCAGGCGAATTCCTCGAGCAGCGGGGGCAGAAACAGGGAAAATGCAGTCCGCGCAGTGACACTGAGCGCCATGGTGCAAAAGGCGATCGCGATGATGATCCAGCCGTAGTACAGTCGCGGCACACTGTGGTGGACCGGCTCCGACCCGCCGGGCACCGATCCCTCGTGCTGCGTCGCTCCCTCAACCGCTGCTCCGCCCCTGCGTTCCATCTCGCTCAAGCCTGCCTCCATGCCACACGCATCGTCGATGCTCAGTTCAGCGCAACGCTCCAGCTACCGGAGCGACGGATACCTGATCCCCGACTTTCGCATGCCCGAGGAGGTCCTCGAACGGATCCGGGAGCATCACACCGCGCTTGTCGACCGCTACCCAGAGTACCGCGATTACTGTCCAGCGCTGCTTGACCTGGATCCCTGGTTTCTCGAGGCCTGCAGTCAGCCCGAAATCGTGCAGATGGTGAGCGAGTTGATCGGTGAAGACCTCGCGCTATGGAACTCGAGTTTCTTTGCCAAACCCGCGCGCAACGGAAAGCGCACCCCCTGGCATCAGGACGGCGAGTACTGGCCGATCACGCCACTTGCCACCTGCACCGTCTGGCTCGCGGTGGATGACTCGAACACGACCAACGGCTGTCTGCGGGTACTCCGTGGATCACATCGCGAGCAGCGCTTGCGTGCGCATCAACGTCTGGCGTCCAACGACGTGACCCTCACCCAGGAGCTTGCGCCCGGCGAGTATGCCCCCGACGACGCAGTTGACCTCGTCCTTGAAGCCGGGCAGGTTTCCCTGCACGACGTCTACCTGCTGCACGGATCGGAGGCGAATCAATCGGCGTATCCCCGCCGCGCCATGACGATGCGCTTCATGCCAACCACGAGCCACTTCGACCGCGAACTCGCGGTTCGCAAGGCCCTGGATCTGCAGATCGTCGACCACTCGCGACGGCCGGTGTACCTCATGAAGGGCATCGATCGCTGCGGAAAGAACCTTTTCGTGAACGCTGTTGCCCGCCAACCTTCACCCTGAGGTGGCCGCAGGCTTCATGCCGCACGCCTGGCCTGGTGCACCTCAGCCGCGTGAACGCCGATCCGGAGAACCCGACCGCGCAGGCCTGCGCCGCGCCCCCACAAGCGTGGGGGATCAGAAGCCGCGCGACCAGCGCGCCGAAAGAAGATAGGCGCGACCTGGCGCCGGTTCGAAAAAGCGATCGTTGGCCTCGTTCACGATCACCGTGCCAACCACCCGGCGGCCGGCGAGGTTGTCGATGCGCGCAAGCAGATCGAGCCGCCCCCGCCCTGAACCCAGATCAGCGCTCTGACGCGCCCTCAGGGACGTGAGGACGAAACCGGGGAGAAGATAGGTGCGACCTGGCGCCGGTTCGAAAAAGCGATCGTTGGCCTCGTTCACGATCACCGTGCCAACCACCCGGCGGTCGGCGAGGTTGTCGATGCGCGCAAGCAGATCGAGCCGCCCCCGCCCTGAACCCAGATGAGCGCTCTGACGCGCCCTCAGGGACGTGAGGACGAAACCGGGGGCGAAATCGCTGTTGGCGTCGTTGACCGGGAGGTCGCCTTGGCCGCGGGCCTCCAGGGCGATCTCCGACTGGCGGGTCGGTTGCCAGGCAAGTTCGGCAAAAGCCACCCTTGCCAGCGTGCCTGCGATGCGGTTACCTGCCGGAACCAGTCGGGTTCGCTGGGCCTCGCCGCAGGGCGTGGCCGCGCAAATGCGGAAGTCGTCGCTGTAGGTGGCGTCGAGCCAGGTCAATGCAAGCCTGCCGCGCCACTGGGGGGAAAACAGGGCACGCAGATCGATCTCAGCCCCCTGACGCTGGGTACGACCCACGTTACGGAAGGTCTGCCGGCCATTCTGGTTGGTCGCGACTGCGATTTCGTCGTTGGTTCTGGCACTGAAAACCGCAGCATCCAATGCCCAGGCAGGTCCGCCCTCGCGCCGATCCGCGCGCCATTTCAAGCCTGCTTCCGCCTGCTCGCTGGTCTGTGGTTTGAGCGCAGTGTTCAGGCCTGGATTACCGTCGGCCCGGTAGGCGAGTTCGGTGAGCGTGGGGGACTCAAAGCCACGGGCGACGCTCGTGTAAATCTGAAGAGCACTCGAAGCGCGCCACTGGAGGGCTGCGACCGGTGTGGTGAACCGGAAGTCCACGGAGCCCGAATCGTCGCCATTCACACCCACGATGTAGCGATCCACGCTCCGGTAGCGAATACGCCCGTCCCGCACACCCACAGTACCTGTGATTGCCGACGAGAATTCGACTTCTCCTTGCGCATAGACATCGGTCCGGTTGACACGGTTGCGTTCGTCGCGCCGCAATCTTCCTGTGACGCCGAGCAGTTGTGCTGCTCCGGCCCCATTGAAATTCTCGTACCCCCTACGCTCTTCGGTGTTTTGGTCGGTGGAGACACCCGTGACGAGTTGGGCACCACGGTCACCGGGAAGCACCCACTGCCAGACAAGACGCCCGTCGAGCCCGTCGTAGTCGCGGTCGAAATCGATTACCCCTCCAGGCTGTCGGGCAGTCAACTCCGGGCGCGTTGCGTTGAATTGGGTGGCAACCGGAATCGACTGCCATTGCGTGACCGAACGCCTGCCCCGGTAGGCGGAGACCAGACTTTCGCGAAGTGCGCCATCGCTCCCGAAGCTATGCCGCCAGCTTGCACCGGCCTGGGTTTGTGCGGTGTCCTTTCGGGTATTGAAGCGCTCGGGCACCCCTGGCGAGGGCTGAGGCAAAGCAATCGTGGCGGTCTGGTCCGGATTCGCGGCCAGCTGTGCCCGGGTGAGTCCCAAGGGATCCAGAGAAGGCTGATCGAGACTGTTGACCAGAAATACCACGCGGTCGCGCGGTCCCTCCCATCCAAGACGGAGGTTGGCCAGTGTTCGGGTGGCGGAGGACTGCGGCCGGAAACCATCGGTCTCGAAGCGGCTGAACTGCGCCCGGAGATTGAATCCACCGTCGAGCGGCGCATCCACACCCAGCCGGGCTTGCCGCAATCCGTCGCTTCCAAGGTCGCCGTCGACGGTCACGCGGCGCTCCGTGGCCGGCGCACTGACCAGCGAGATCACGCCTCCCGAACTGCTTCCGTAGAGCGCGGAAAAAGGGCCACGGAGCACCTCGATCCGCTGCGCGCCAGCCAGGTCGAAGTGCGAGACCTGTCCCTGGCCGTCGGGTCCGCTCGCCGGAATGCCGTCGGTGTAGAGCCGTATGCCGCGCACGCCGAAGCTTGCGCGCGCGCCAAACCCTCGGGAGTTGATCTGCAGGTCCTGTGCGTAGTTGCTGCGGTTGTTCACGACTATCCCGGGGACCCGCGCGAGTACCTCGGAAAGATTCACCATCGGGCCTGCGCCGCGCAGGGTGTCGAGGTCGACCGAGGAGGCCGCATAGGGCAACTCGAAAAGACGCCGTTCAGCCCCGCTTGCGGTCACGATCACTTGCTCGGTCTCTGCGAGCACTGGCGATAGCGCACTCGCAAGGCCCGTTGCAATTGCGTTCAAGAGCCGTACGCGTGCGCCTCTGCCCCGGGGGATGGCCGTGAGCCTTGGCTCCATCAGTTCTTGTCCTCCACGCTGATCCTGAGCGAGGAATACCAACTCGACGTGAGTACGATATCCTGATCGCTGAGCGTTTTTGCAATCACTGACATCACCTCATGATGCCGGCGTCCATTCCGGTATTGCCTGAGCTGTTCGACCAGGTAGTCCTGGTCCTGGCCCGCGAGGTGCGGGGTCCGCGGCAGTGCGGCCAGGCCTTGCGGACCATGGCAATTGGCGCAAAGCTGCATTGCCTTCAGTCTGGCAAGCGCAGCCTCATCCGCATGCACGGCTTGGGAAAAGCCCAACACGCAAAGAGCAATACCCGCCGCAGTCGCCAAGGCCCTGAAGCGAACGCCAGATGTCTCCCGGACGACAGGACGTAACGCTTTTCGAGCATTTCTTGTGAATTGCCGCACTGTAAACCCCCGCAAATGAAGAACATGACGCCGGACTTGCACCAACTCCCTGTCAGGAACGGTTCGACCCCCCTGCCTAGTGCGCCAGGCCCGGAAGCGTCTCGAGATCGAGCAACGTTATGGGTTGTGGCAGTGCAGGTGAGGCATAGGCCTCCGCCTTTCGTCGAAGACGCGCGCGCCGTTACTCCGTCGGAGGCCCGAGCGGTGGCGACCCGGCGCAGGTGGGAGGGCCGGATGCAGTCATCCGGCCCAGGCGCCAGGAGAGACTTACTCGTAGCTGATACGGTAAATCGCACCAGCGAAATCGTCGGACACCAGCAATGATCCGTCCTTCATCACTGCCACATCCACCGGACGACCGCGGTAGAGACCGGTCTTGTCATCGAGGAAACCCGATGCGAAAACCTCCATCTTTCCAGCTTTCCCGTCGGGGCCGATCGGCACAAACTGCACTTCGGCGCCACTTGGCTTGGTACGGTTCCACGATCCGTGTGCCGCCACAAATACGCCACCCCGATACTTTGCCGGGAACCGGTTGCCGGTGTAGAACGCCATGCCGAGTTGCGCCTGATGGGCTGGGAACTCCACCTCCGGGAAGATCGCGCCTTTGGGTTCGGGCATGTCCTTCAGATCAGGGGCTGCATCGGAACCTGCCACCTTGAACTTGCCGTTCCAATAGGGAAAGCCGAAGTGCTGTCCCGCTGCGCTCGAGCGGTTGAGTTCTCCCGGGGGGATGTCATCGCCAAGGCCGTCAACCTGGTTGTCGGTCCACCAGAGCGAGCCATCCTTGGGGTTGAAATCCATACCCACCGAATTGCGCGCCCCCATTGCAAACACTTCGCGCTGGGATCCATTGAAGGCGTCCATCCGCACAATACCGCCGATCCCCACCTGGTTGTAGAGATCGATCTTTTCGCGCGGTTGCACGTTGAAGGGCTGACCGAGCGTGATGTAGAGCTTCTTGTCGGGCCCGATACGGCAGGTGCGGGCGCCGTGGTTGAACGACTCCTCGTCGGTGGGAATCAGTTTGCCCTTGGGCACCACCTCGATAACGGCAACGTCCGGGCCCTCGTAGAAGAACTCGGCAGCAGGAAAGTTGAGAACACGGTTGTGCTCAACCACCAGCAGGAAACCGTCGGGGGTCCAGCAGACCGCGTTCGGATTGGAGAAACGCAGCGAGGGTGCAAAGGCCTTGACCTCGTCGGCCACACCGTCGCTGTCACGGTCGGTAACCGCCCAGACGGTTGTCTTGCGGGTACCCACGAACACCATGTTGACATTGGGAGCCACAGCCATGTGGCGAGCGTCAGGCACGACCGCAAAGAGGTCGATCTTGAATCCCGGCGGGAGCTTGACCTGCTTGAGGTTTGCGCGAATGTTGTCGGCGCGGCGTCCCTCTTGCGCAACAGTCGGAATGTTGAGATCGGTTGTGGCAACGCGGAACTGCTTGAGCGTCTCAAGCTTGTCCTGCGCGCCGGCCACCGACGCTGAGAGCGCCACCGACGCAACCGCCGCTGCGACGGCCGTTTTTTTGAACAACTTCATCATCTGAGTGACTCCTGTTTTGTGTTGGCTTTACAAACTGATTTGAGAAGAAACGCGGATCAACGGGCGATACCACCGCAAGGAGCGGGGTAGCTTGACGCCACCCGCTGAAGGCTTCCTACCCGCAGGGTCGAATCGTGCGGTATCAAGGCAGTGAGTACACGCGTAATTCCACACCGCGAGTGTGCACAAACCCCGCATCAAAGCGGATTTCGAAACCAGGCAAGCAAGGTCAGGCCTGCGGCAACGCGCAACGGAGCCGCGGTTTCGCCGGAGGCAAGGCACTTCGGGGCCGGCGTTTCGCCGGCCACAAGGCACCTCGACCTCAGACCCTCAAACGCAGGAAAGCTCGAGCGCCTTCTGCAGCGTACTGCTCATCATCCCGAGGGTGAGCGAACGCTTCGAGATGATCTGAAGCACGCCACGACGGTGGTACTCACGCAGGTCGGCAGGTTGAAGCTCGCCGCTGAAGACCACCACACCAGTACTCGGGCGCAGGACCTGCCTGATGCCATCGATCCACTCGATGCCCGTCATCGTGCCAAGCTGATGATCGAGCAGGATCAGGTCATAGCGGTTCTGACGGCACAGCCAGTTGGCCCGCTCCACCGTGCTCGCGGTCTCGAGCCGGACATTGGCCTGCATTGCCCTGCAGGCAAGTGAAATCATGGTGAGGGTGGTGAGATCGTCGTCGATGGCGAGTACGCGCTTGACTTCAGGGTCGCCCAGCATGGTGGGATCCTCCGTTTGGGTTTGCAGAAACAATCCACGGTGCGCGGTGCAGCAGGCGCTCTGTGGCCTCGGATGGTGCGTGCGCCAGCGTTGGGTTGGCCGGCGTTGTGGCAGCGCAGGCGCTGTTTTCGATGCCCGAATCCAGCACCGATGGGTACTCGCGAAGGCGTCGGCGAACGTCGCGCGAGAGCAGCCTTAGCAGAGCCGCCACGTTCACGCGGATGTCGCCCAGTTCGCCTGCGAGGTTCTCCTGGTGGGATTGCTGCGCCGCACCAAGCCGGCGTGCGTTTCGCTCCCACTCGAGGAAGGATGCCGCAGACCTGCGATAGCCGATCAATCCGCAACTGCCACCGGCCCGATGCGCCACCGAGGCAACCTCGATGCTCGACAGAAGTCCGGTGGGCGCCGCATCCAGCGCGCCACGGAGCGCAGCCCAGGACTCGAGCGCAGAGGCGAGCAACGCCCGACAGTCCTCGGGATCGACGTCGCTGAAGTTTTCGGCCCAATACTCTGCATCGAAGCAAAGCTCGCTGCCCGATGCACGGGCCGCCGCTTTCTCGAGCTCGCGGCGCCGGTAGGGCTTTCCCAGGATCTCGTCGGCGCCCGCCAGCCTCACCCTCGCCTGCTCCTCAACCATCACGCTCGCTGTGAGCGCAATGATCGGTGCGTCGCGGTTGGGTCCAGGCTGCGAGCGGATCCGCTCGATCACCTCGATCCCCGAAAGCACCGGCATTTGCAAGTCCATGAGGATCAGGTCGAATGGTGTTGTGAGGGCCTCATGCAGCGCCGCTTCGCCGTCCCACACATGCCGGTGCGACCAGCCGATCGTCTTCAGATGCATCGCAGCCACCTGACGATTGACTTCGTTGTCTTCCGCAAGCAGCACATGCAGCGGGAGTCCGGGTACAGGGCGGTGGGCGCAGCTCGTGCCCTGCGGAACCTCGGGCGCGGAGGGCAACGGCAGGAGGAGTGCCACCACCGTCCCCTTGCCTGGAGCACTTGCGAGTGCAAGACCTCCTCCCATGCAGGCAACGAGTCTTGCCGTGATGTTCAGCCCGAGTCCGGATCCTCCAAAGCGCCGGGTAATGCTGTCGTCGGCCTGCGCGTAGGCATCGCCCAGACGTCGAAGTTGCGCGGCATCCATGCCGATCCCGGTGTCAACCACACGCAGCCCGAGGAAATCCAACGGTGCAAGCTCCGCAGACTCCGCAGCCTGAGCGCACGCAGCAACTCCCGGGATGAAGGCTGCGGCCTCACCGGGTGCCCCGAGCGAGCCCGTTCGGCTGCATTCACCGAGGGGAACCAGCCAATGCCAGCTGGTGGTGGCATCGCTCAGGTCTGTGGATCTGACGAGTTCCTCGAAGCTCCCGACACGGGTTACAGCGAGGCTTACACTGCCGCAGTCCGTGAATTTGATGGCATTTCCGATCAGGTTGTTGAGGATCTGGCGCAGCCGCGTGGGGTCGCCGGTAACGCCGCGGGAGCGGGCATCGACGGCCACCGAAAAGTCGATCGCTTTATCGCTGGCGCGCACCGCATGCATGCGGGCGACTTCGCCAACAAGGCCGTGGAGGTCCACCCGGATTTTCTCCAGCGTGATGCGACCTTCCTCGAGTTTCGAAAGATCGAGAATGTCGTTGAGAATGCCGAGTAGTCCATCGGTGCAGCCGATCAGGGTTTCGGCCATCTGCCTTTGCTCTGCAGCGAGGTCGCTGCGCGCCAGTGCTTCGGCGATTCCCATGATGCCGTTCATGGGTGTGCGGATCTCATGGCTCATGTTGGCCAGAAACTGGCTCTTGCTCCGCGTGAGCCGCTCGGCACGCGCTGCCGCCTCGAGTGCCCGCGCACTTTGGGCTTCGAGTTCGCTGGCGAGCTTTTCCTTCTCCACGATCAACGCCGACTTCCGACTGAGCGCACGCCGCAATTCGAACTCGTCTACTGCGATCGCGGCAAGTTGCCGCAGGACCTTCTGCTGCTCAGGCGACAGCTTGCGAGGCTGGGAATCAATCGCACATAGCGCACCCAGCCGTTCCCCGGTGGGAACCCGCAAGGGCACACCCGCGTAGAAGCGAACTGCCAGTGGACCCGTGACGAGCGGATTGTGACAAAAGCGCGGATCCGCGTGCGCGTCCTCCACCACGAAGATATCGTCGGGGTGAGCGATCGTGTGATGGCAGAAGGAAATGTCGCGCGGGGTCTCGTCGGCGTCGATCCCGCACTTGGCGAGAAACCACTGACGGTCCTCCGCAAGCAGACTTATGGCGCTTCGCGGCACCTCCAGGAACTGCGCTACCAACTCGACGATGCGGTCGAAATTCGGTGTCCGCTCGATGTCGAGCAGTGCATACTCCTTGAGACGCGAAAGCCTCGAGGATTCAAGGATGGCCTCCGGATACATGATGACGAACCTCCCAGTGCAACATCTTCTGGCCGAGTCTTCTGCCCAGCGCAATCCGCCTATTTTTCTTCGTGATCCGGTGGCCGATCAAGCGATTTTTTGTCTAATGCATCCGCTGGATGAAACTTCGGACACAGCTTTCTCTGTGCTTCGATCGGCATTGGGGACCTCCGTTGCAGGGGGCACCCCTGCCACACCACCCGGCATGCGGGTCCGCACCGGGCGGTTCGAGGTGTTGAGATCATGAGCGGCGGGCTGAGCCGGGTTTGTTGAAACAGGCAAGACCTTCGCCACGCTGCGCCCGCCCCCGTGCAGTTGCGCTTCGCTTGGCCCGCTGTGACCAACCCAAGGGAGGACCTTCACCTCCATGGGTGCGCCCATGCCGGGCGCACCACCACAAAAGCTCAAGGCCCTTTCGGGCCTTGAGTGCTGCGCCTGCCGCTGGCCCTGAGGGCCAGCAGAGAACGATTCCCTGCCAGGCGGCGGTCTCGGCGCGCCACGCGCCTCAGGTGGCCTCGGTGTTGAGCGTGTCACCCTTGAGGCTGGGGTAGCGGACATGCTCGACAAGTTCCTGCACATCCCGTCCGGGCGCAGGCGTGAGGAGACTCACCAGGATGATCACGGCAAAGCCCACCGGAACGCCGAAAACGCCCGCCGAGATCGGCAGGATCCCTCCCCACAAACTCACCGGCGAGTCGACGCTGAAGACCGTGCGCATCCACGGATGATTCATGATCATGTAGTAGGCGGTGGTTCCGAAACCGGCGAGCATGCCGAGGACTGCACCCCACTTGGTGGCCCGCTTCCAGAAAATCCCCAGCACCAGCGCCGGAAAGAATCCGGCGGCGGCAAACGAGAAGGCTGCCGAGACCAGGAACAGGATGTCGGCGAGCTTGCTCACCTGCACATGCCATGCCGTCCAGGCCGCAAGGACTGCAACCACAAGGAGAAGCGCCTTCGAGATTGCCACCCGCCGGGAGGTTGTCGCGTTGGGGTCGATCATCTTGTAGTAGAGGTCGTGCGACAAGGCGTTGGCGATCGTGAGCAACAGGCCATCTGCCGTGGAGAGCGCTGCAGCGAGGCCGCCGGCGGCTACGAGGCCGGAAATCACGTAGGGCAGGCCTCCGATTTCAGGGGTTGCCAGCACGATGATGTCTCCACCGATGCGCATTTCCTGAAGCTGCAAGATGCCATCCTTGTTGACATCGGTGACCGAAAGCAGCGCGGGGTCCACCTTCGCCCAACTTCCCACCCATGCTGGCAATTGGTCGAAGGGCGTGCCCACGAGCACATGGAAGATCTCGTATTTCACCAACACCGCGAGCGCCGGAGCGGTGAAGTACAGCAGAAAGATGAAAAACAGCGACCAGCCCACCGACTCGCGCGCCTCCCTCACCGAGGGGGTGGTGTAGTAGCGCATCAGGATGTGCGGCAGCGCGGCAGTTCCCACCATCAGGCAAAAGACCAGCGCGAGGAAGTTGCGCCGCGACGTGTCGAAGGTATCCTGGGCTTTCTGGTCCCCCTTGGGATCGCCCGCGAAGACTTGCGCATGTGCGGGCAAGCCTGCAAGCGGACGCGCCCGCGCCTCCGCGGCCGCCTTGGCCTTGGTCCAGGTGTCCTTGGCCGCAGCCTCGTCCTTCGGGACCGCGGCCAGGGCCTTCTCGGCAGCCGCAATCTGATCCGCAGGAGCGTTCGCAGTCTTCAGGTCTTCGACCCTTTTCGTGGCCGCCGACCGGTCGGCCTCAAGTGCTGCCTTCACGTCCTTGAGTTTCTCGCCAAGGGCGTCGGCCTGCGCCTTGAAAACCCCAATCACTTCTTTCTCCTTGGGGTCTTCACGCAAGGCCTTTTCCTTTTCGGTGACCTTCTCGAGCTGATAGCCGTAGACAAGCTGCGGCACAGGCACGGAGGTCTGTTTCACCGACAACCACACCACCGGAATCAGATACGCAATGATGAGGATGATGTACTGCGCGACCTGGGTCCAGGTTACCGCGCGCATTCCACCCAGAAAGGAACATACCAGGATGCCTCCCAGCCCTACGAAGATTCCAATTTCGAAGGCAAGGCCGGAAAGCCGCGTGGTGATCAAGCCCACGCCGTAGATCTGCGCCACCACGTACACGAACGAGCAGATGATGGCGATCAGGATGCCGATGAACCGTGGCAGGTTGCCCTCGTACCGTGCCCCAAGGAAGTCCGGTATCGTGAACTGACCAAACTTTCGCAGAAATGGGGCAAGGAACAGGGCGACCAGGCAATAACCGCCCGTCCAGCCCATGATGAACGCCAGCCCGCCATAGCCTTGCAAATAGAGGGTGCCGGCCATGCCGATGAACGACGCCGCCGACATCCAGTCGGCTCCGGTGGCCATCCCGTTGTAGATCGCGGGAACCCTGCGTCCGGCCACGTAGTACTCGGCGGCGTCGTTGGTGCGACTCATGATCCCGATGCCCGCATAGAGCGCAACAGTTGCGAGAAGGAAAACGATCCCGATCGTGCCCCGGGACATCCCCATCTGCTCGAGAATCGCGAGGATCGCAACAAAGGCGATGAAACCGCCCGTGTAGAAGCCATAGATCCGGTTGAGTCCTGCCTTGAAGGCCGCCGTCGATTTTGCATCGAAGGCGCCGCCGCCTGAAGTTTCACCTGCGAGTCCAGCCATTATCAGTCCTCCAAGTCTTCTGCAACGCCATGCTCTTCATCGAGTCGACCCATGTACACCGCGTAGTAAACGATGATCACCACGTAGACGACCAAGGAACCTTGCGCCCCCATCCAGAAGGAGAAGGGCCAGCCAAAGAACGTGAACGTGAGGTCCTCCAAGTCTTCTGCAACACCATGCTCTTCATCGAGTCGACCCATGTACACCGCGTAGTAAACGATGATCACCACGTAGACGACCAAGGAACCTTGCGCCCCCATCCAGAAGGAGAAGGGCCAGCCAAAGAACGTGAACGTGAGATCCCTGCCAAAGTACGCAACCACGAAGGTCACGACAAACCAGGTGGCGAGGAGCACTGCGGTAATGTTGAGGTTCTTCTGCCAGTACTGTTCGTGCGAATCACTGAGTTGCATACGCCTTCCTCCAAACTTCGTTGATTGTGGAGCCTATGCCGCACCCCCCCGGATTTTTGAGTCCTAGCAGGCTGCTGAAATACTTCCCGGATAGTGTCAACGACTTGGTCTCTCCGTTGTTGTAAACACGCAGTCACTCGCGCACTCACACTCCTCCCAAGCCAGTCTCCCGGCGCAACTGGTTGGCCACCTTCGGCTCAAAGCCCTGCAGGTGGCGGATGATGGCCTCGGTCTGCTCGGGTTGATTGAGATCAAGGTGGACTCGCGCCATCTGGTACCAGGCGAAAGGACTCATCGGCTGCAGAACCGTGTTGCGCTGGAGTGCGGACAGGGCCTCCTCGAGCCTTCGCTGCCGGATGAGAACCAGCCCCAGACCGTACCACGCACGGTCGAGTTTCTCGTCGATCGCCACGGCACGCCGAAACGCCGCCTCGGCATCCGGGAGCTGACCCTGCGCCTCAAGGAGAAAAGCAAGGTTGAAATGCAGCGCTGCATTGTTGGGTTGCAGGCCCAGCGCCTGCCTCAGGAGCGTGATGGCCTCGGCGCGATTGGGTGCTGCCTGACCTTCATCACGCTGCCCGAGAAAGTGCGCCAGGGTGGTGAGCACAAAGAAATCGTCCGGCCGGACCGCGCGCATCTGGCGCAGGTACGCGATCGCCTGGTCGCGCAAGCCCAGCAACACGTATACGAAGACCTGGGTGCGCAGGAGCATCCAGGAAAAGTGGTTGACCAGTGCTTCAATCACCGCGCGGGCACGGACGTGGCTCCGCTACTTGCACCGTTCGATGCCAATCTCGAGGCACACGGAGATCTTCGCGATCAACGCTGCAATCCACACGAAAAGCATGATGAAGAAGGTCACGATGGGCAGATGCCGATCGAGCACCACACGTGGCGCCACGAATCGCGCCGCGCGTTCGAAAGGGCGGGTCATCATGCCCAGCACCTGGTAGAAGAAGTTGCGATCCCGGCGTTCGCCGGCAAGGAGCGCAACCAGACCCTTGCCGAGAAGGGCCATCAACACGATCTCGGCGATCAGCTTCACGAGGCTTGCAACAAGAAGCATGTTGCGATCATGCACTATGGCTCAGTTGCTCGAGGATCGCCGGATTTTCCAGCGTGGAGGTGTCCTGGGTGATCGCCTCGCCCCTGGCCACGGACCGCAGCAGGCGACGCATGATCTTGCCGGAACGCGTCTTCGGAAGGTTGTCGCCGAACCGCAAGTCCCTGGGCTTGGCAATCGGCCCGATTTCCTTGCCTACCCATTCGCGCAACTCGGCTGCGACCGACTTTGCCTCCGCGCCGCTGGGGCGGGCCTGCTTGAGCACGACGAAGGCGCATATCGCCTCTCCGGTGAGATCGTCGGGGCGCCCAACCACCGCGGCCTCCGCAACCAGGGGATGCGCCACGAGCGCAGACTCGACCTCCATGGTGCCGAGCCGGTGGCCCGAAACATTGAGAACATCGTCGATGCGACCGGTGATCGTGAAGTAGCCCGTGTCCTTGTTGCGGACGGCACCGTCGCCAGCCAGATAGTAGCCCTTGAGTTCTTCAGGGTAGTAGCCCTTGCGGAACCGCTCAGGATTGCCCCAGATCGTGCGGATCATCGAGGGCCACGGCTTCTTGATCACCAGCAGGCCTCCCTGCCCGTTGGGCAGATCGTGCCCCGCCTCGTCCACGATTGCTGCGGCAATTCCGGGAAGTGGCAAGGTACACGAGCCCGGCACCAGCGGGGTTGCTCCCGGCAACGGCGTGATCATGTGCCCGCCGGTCTCGGTCTGCCAGAAGGTGTCCACGATCGGACAACGCTCACCCCCAACCTCCCTGTAGTACCACATCCAGGCTTCCGGATTGATCGGCTCGCCCACCGAACCGAGCAGTCGCAGGCTGCCCAGGTCGTAGTGCGAGGGATGCAGTTTTGGCGCTCCCTGCGAGGCCTTGATCAGCGACCGGATCACGGTGGGGGCGGTGTAGAAGATCGTGCAACGGTGGCCCTCGATCATGCGCCAGAAGCGGCCGGCGTCGGGGTGGGTGGGCACCCCTTCGAACACGATCTGCGTGGCTCCGGCTGCAAGCGGGCCGTAGGCAATGTAGGTATGGCCAGTGACCCAGCCCACGTCGGCGGTGCACCAGAAAACGTCGCTCGGCTTCAGATCGAAGGTCCACTTCATCGTGAGCAACGCATGCAACAGGTAGCCGCCCGAGGCATGCTGAACCCCTTTGGGCGTACCGGTTGATCCGGAGGTGTAGAGGATGAACAGCGGATGCTCCGCATCCACCCAGACCGGATCGCAGGTGTCGGGCTGATTGGCCTCTGCATCGTGCCACCACACATCGCGACCGCGGTGGAACGGAATCTTTGCCCCGGTACGACGCCAGACAATCACATGTCGAACCGGGTCGCAACCGCCCATCGCAAAGGCATCGTCGACCGCAGGCTTGAGCGGTATGTGCTTGCCACCGCGTACCTGCTCGTCGGCAACGATGACGAGTGTTGCACCGGCGTCGATGATGCGCTCGTGAAGCGAGCGGCTCGAGAATCCGCCAAAGACCACCGAGTGAATCACGCCGAGCCTCGCGCAGGCCTGCATCGCCACGATCGCCTGTACCGACATCGGCATGTAGATGATCGCCCGGTCGCCCTTCTTGTAGCCAAGCGACTTGAGCCCGTTGGCAAAGCGGCAGACGCGATGGTAGAGATCCTTGTAGCTTACCCAGGTGAGTGCGCCGTCGTCGGACTCGTAGACGATCGCGGTCCTGGATTCGGTAGGCGTGCCCAGATGCCGATCGAGGCAGTTGTAGGACACGTTGAGTTCGCCGTCGGCAAACCACCGGTAGAAGGGCTTC
>Ga0194129_10003735_pt1 | contig 20956 bp, 18 predicted proteins | sample TA2KigCa35mmetaG_FD_150862 | JGI IMG/M metagenome (GOLD analysis project Ga0194129, IMG submission 150862) | Freshwater microbial communities from Lake Tanganyika, Tanzania - TA2015038 Kigoma Deep Cast 35m | ecosystem: Environmental > Aquatic > Freshwater > Lake | place: Tanzania: Lake...
GGTATCAGCACAATGGCATTCAACTTAAACGGATTCAACTTCAACCAATCAGTTGTTGATAGCCAAGGTCGTGTAATCAACACATGGGCTGACATCATCAACCGTGCTGATTTAGGTATGGAAGTAATGCACGAACGTAACGCGCACAACTTCCCTCTAGATTTAGCGGTATCTAACGTTCTTCCAGTTGCATTAAACGCTCCAGCTGTTAATGCTTAAGAATTGTTAATAATTACATATGAGTGATTTTTAATCACTCATGTGTAAGATTTTTTAAATTATTAAAGTAATTATTAATTTGTATAGCGCACTAAGATTTTCTAGAGTTTTATCAATTATTTTGATTGCCTATAATTGTTGTTATATTTTAATTTTTGTGAAATATTAGTGTAGACACAAAAAGGTTTTTTAGTTTGACTATAAAGTATTAATTTTGACTTAAAGAAATATTATTTTAAAAAATTGTTTCTAATAAAGGATAAGTAAAAATTGGTTCATTTTACTGAACCAATTTTTACTTATTTATTCCTTATAAAACGTAACGTTCTCCTGGAGGATACTTGTTTACAACGTAGCTGTGAATCGTGTAACGAACGTTACGAGATTCAGTTTCTTGTCTTTCTAAGTAGAAACCTGGCTCTTCGTAAGGACGTTGTGCGATGAATGATAATGCACAGCTTTCAGTCCCACGTGCGTTATCAAAAGCGTTGATTTTGATATAAGTTGTAGGATGTGCAGCACGACATTGATCTAATTCATACATGATCACTGAAGGGTCTTTAATATCGAATAAAGGCATACCCCACATTTCCCAGTATGTGTTACGTGGATGTGGATCTTCTGTCCATTCGATGTTAACCGCCCAACCTTTGCTACAAGCGAATTTAACTAACGCTAAAATTTGTTCGTTTGTTAAATCTGGTAAGTATGAAAATGCACCTTGTGTTAATCTCACTCTTCAAATACTCCTTTAGTTTGTTAAATTGATAGATATTGTTAATTTTTCAAAACAATTATTGTTTTGTTGTTGTTTCAACGAAGTCAGCAGTATCTGTTGATGAATAGTTGAACGCAATATCTTTCCAAAGATCTAATGCAGTACGTAACGGTGTACAAGTTTCCGCAGCAGCACGTAAGATTTTTGGTCCTTCGTTTACGTAGTCTCTACCTTCATATTTAGCTAAAAGCATTGACTCCATAGCTACACGGTTAGCTGTTGCACCCGCAGCGATACCATCAGGGTGACCGATTGTACCACCACCGAATTGTAATACACAGTCTTCACCTAAGTAGTTAAGTAATTGGTGCATTTGTCCACAGTGGATACCACCAGATGCTACAGGAACAGTTTTTCTTAAAGCAGCCCAGTCTTGTGCGAAGAATAAACCTTGTGGTAAGTTTACTTCTAACTCAGTTTGTAATAAAACGTTGTAGAAACCTTTAACCATTAAAGGGTCACCTTCTAATTTACCAACAACTGTACCAGCGTGAATGTGGTCAACACCAGCCATACGCATCCATTTACAGATTACACGGAAGTTGATACCATGGTTCTTTTGACGAGCGTAAGCTGAGTTACCTGCACGGTGTAAGTGAAGGATCATGTCGTTTTTACGAGCCCAGATCGCCATTGATTGGATTGCAGTGTAACCGATCACTAAGTCGATCATTACGATTACTGAACCAATAACTTTAGCGAATTCAGCACGTTCGTACATCTCTTCCATAGTTGCAGCAGTAATGTTAAGGTAAGAACCTTTAACTTCACCAGCAGCAGCAGCAGCTCTGTTTACACCTTCCATTACATAAGCGAAACGTTCGCGCCAACGCATGAATGGTTGAGAGTTGATGTTTTCGTCATCTTTTAAGAAGTCTAAACCACCAGATAGACCTTCGTATACTACACGTCCGTAGTTTTTACCTGATAAACCAAGTTTTGGTTTTACAGTCGCACCTAATAAAGGACGTCCGAATTTGTCTAAACGCTCACGTTCCACTACAAGACCAGTTGCTGGACCTTGGAATGTTTTTAAGTAAGCGTAAGGCATACGCATATCTTCAAGACGTAACGCTTTTACGGCTTTGAATCCAAATACGTTACCAATGATTGAAGCTGTTAAGTTAGCAATTGAACCTTCTTCGAAAAGATCACATTCGTATGCGATGTAACCGAAGTATTGGTCGTTTGTACCTGGAACTGTCTCAACTTTGTAAGCTTTTGCACGGTATACGTCACAAGCTGTTAATAAGTCAGTCCATACAACAGTCCATGTAGCAGTTGATGATTCACCAGCTACTGCAGCTGCAGCTTCAATTGGGTCAACCCCTGGTTGTGGAGTGATACGGAATAATGCAAGTACATCAGTATCTTTAACTGTGTAGTTAGCATCCCAGTAACCCATTTCAGCGTAAGGGATTACACCTGATTCATAACGTTCGTTTTTAATACGTGTTCTTTCTTCTACAGATTGAAACATTTAGGACTCCTTTTATATAGCAGTAAATTCTCTGGTTCTCGGAAATTTTAAATGGTCCCTTCGGCAATTTAAACCGAACTTGAAAAGCAAAATCCATTTAGCTTCAGATTTTAACCAAATATTAGGTATATTTAAATTAGAAATCTTAAAGTGAACTTTTGTATTTACATTAATATTATATGAATGTTTTATTTAATATACAATAATTCTAATTATTTTAGTATTTTATTAGTTCAATTGTTTAGAATTAAAGTAAAAGTTATTTTTAATCCATGAGGTTTTTTATGCTCAATAACCAGCCTGTTAATACACAAACCTGGATTTTAATTAATGGTGAAGTTTATGTAATTAATTATCCAATTCATTTAGTTAACCTTTTTGATTTTATTGGTGATAAGAAACCTGGATTAATTACTGAATATAATCAAATTATTGCAAAACCAGAATTAACAAAAAAAATCATATTAAATAATCTTGACCGAATTGAATTTGTTACTATTGTAGGTGGGGGTTAAACTTTATAAGTAAAAAAATTTTATTTACTATTTTCTTCTTATCAGTTTTTGTATTCTGATAAGAAGAAAATAATAATTTTTTAACATTAGAAATTCATTTCAGCAGCTTGAACTTTTTCAAATTGTTTCTTCTTAACTACTAAAAGCGTCTGTGTTAACATTGTTACGAATGCGAATGCAACATAACCATAAATTCTTGCTGGATTTTGTAAAACGATTTCTTTATCAGTTTGTCCAAATCCACCAGCATTAGGGTCAGTTGTAAGTGGTTGATCTACACGAACAATATCATTTTTAGCAACAATAAGATCAAGACCGGCAGGAACGACTTGATCAACAGAGTTTCCATTTGTATCTTGAACTGTTACTTTTGTTCCTGATTTTTCATTTACTTCAATATCAGTGATTTTTCCACTTGCTGAAGATAAATATTGATTATTGTTCGTTTTTTGTCCATCAGGATATACTTGACCACGACCACGGTTCCCACCAACATAAAGAGGATACTTTAAGAAGTTAACCTTTTTATCTGTTTCTGGATTTGGCGCAAGAATTGGGAAATGAATTTCTTGATTTTTCTCGCCTGGAACTGGTCCTACTACTAAAATATTATCTTGAGTTGGACTGTAAGGTGTTATGTATACTGATGATGTTTTTGCTTTTAATTCAGCCGATAATTTATCTTTTGGTGCAAGTTTAAATCCTTCTGGTAAAACTAACACAGCACCAACGTTTAAACCACCTTTTTTACCATTTCCTAAAATTTGTTTTTTAGTTGTATCGTAAGGAATTTTAACAGTTGTTTCAAATACTTGGTCCGGTAAAACAGATTGTGGAGCTTCTAATTCTACTGGTTTTGAAGCAAGGTGACAGTTTGCACAAACAATACGGCCATTTGCTTCTCTCGGATTTTTGTATGCTTGTTGAGCATAAATAGGAAAAGCATTTGCTCGATTAGTAGGTACTAAAAGTTGCTGAATAGCAATGCTCGCTACAACAAGAAAATCGAAACTTTTTCCGATTTTTTTGCGCCATTCGTTTTGCATATAGTCCGTTTTCAAATGTTTATATTTATGAAAAATTAACATAATTTGCTATATCTAAAATTTAAGCTGCTTATCAGTTTCAATTTTAAGCTAGCATATAACTTTCAGTTTTTCTAATGTAAAGAGTAAACCACTTCCCATAACAAATAAAACTAAGATAGCACATGTAAAAACTATCTGAGTAAGTGGATCCGTTGATGGAGTTATTACAGCCGCTAAAACTGTAGATGCTAGTAAAACATATTTGAGCCATTTAAAGCAATTTTTTGAGGTACAAATTCCAACAAATCCTAAAAGTATTTGGATAACAGGAATTTGAAATGTATATATGGATCCAAGAAATAAAACCCATAAAAAGTCTACATACTCTTGAAAGGACCATAATGGTTCAAGAATATCTTTTGTATATGCAAAGAAAAAAGTTAAAGCAGCAGGAGCCACAACTTTATAAGCATATAAACCTCCAGCAAAAACTAAAATTAAAGAAAGAATTAATAAGCTTCCAAAGGCAAACTTTTCTTTCGTTAATAAAGCTGGAAAAAGATAACAAATTCCATAAATAATTAGAATTGGACTTTCTAAAAAAATTGCACTGGATAAAGCAAGTTTGAAGCTTAAAAAAAAGTATTCATCCGGTGAGGGTTGAAAAAATTTTATACCTTCAATAGCACCTTGAAGAAATTGAGCTAAAGTTTTTGTTTGAGAAAAACATAAACCAACTAAAATTAAGAAAACAATCATTAATTGAAATAATCTTTCTCTTAATTCTTGATTATGCTCTTTAAGCCCCATATAAATTTTAGGTGCTGTGGATTTGTCTAATAATGATACGTTGAATTTAAATTGCATATAAAATGTTGAAACATTTTAAAATAAAGAGGGATAAATTTTTATCCCTCTTTATTTTTTAAACTGTTAACTATTTGATTTAGCAAAACTTAGTGCTTGGAATCGAGCTAATGATCGTTTTAAATTAATAGTATTTAAAAGCTTCTCATTTTGCTTTGTTGATTTTGCTAAGTTTTCTATTGTTTCATCAAGTTCTTTTTTCGCTTGATCAATATCTATTTTAATATCAGACAGCTCTTCGACTTGTCGAACAATAATTTTAAGATTATTGTCTTTAATTTCAGCAATACCATCTAATATTACAATCGGTACCCAATTATTTTCCGCTTTTACGCGTAATACACCGATGTCTAAAGCAGTTAATAATCTACTATGATTCGGTAGAATACCAAGTTCACCTGTTGTTGTAGGTAGAACCACTTCTTTAACTTTCCAGTTTGTAATTGTCCGATTAGTTGCTAAGATATTTGTCGTGATTAACATAAAATATCTACTCCTATTCTTTCAATTTGTTCGCCTTTTCTAAAACTTCAGAAATGTCTCCTACAAGATAGAATGCTTGTTCTGGTAATGCGTCTAACTCACCAGCTAAGATTGATTGGAACGCTTTAATCGAATCTCTTAAAGGTACATACTTACCAGGTGAACCTGTAAATACTTCTGCAACGAAGAATGGTTGTGAAAGGAATCGTTCAACTTTTCTCGCGCGAGCAACAGTTAATTTATCAGCTTCAGAAAGTTCATCAATACCTAAGATGGCAATAATGTCTTGTAACTCTTTATAACGTTGAAGAGTTTCTTTAACAGCTTGTGCTGTTTGATAGTGTTCATCACCAACGATTATTGGTTCTAACATTGTTGATTTAGAAGCTAATGGATCTACCGCTGGGTAAATACCCTTAGCAGCTAAGTTTCTTGAAAGTACAGTTGTTGCATCTAAATGAGCAAATACAGTTGCAGGAGCAGGGTCAGTTAAGTCATCCGCTGGTACGTATACCGCTTGAATTGATGTAATTGATCCTTTTACTGTCGATGTAATACGCTCTTGAAGCATACCCATTTCAGTTGCTAATGTTGGTTGGTAACCTACGGCTGATGGTACACGACCTAATAATGCAGATACTTCTGAACCAGCTTGTACAAATCTGAAGATGTTATCGATGAAGAATAATACGTCTTGATTTTGTACATCACGGAAATATTCAGCCATTGTTAAAGCACTTAATGCAACACGCATTCTAGCCCCTGGTGGTTCATTCATTTGACCATAAACAAGTGCTACTTTTGATTGTGATAAATCAGATGCAACAATAACGCCTGATTCAATCATCTCACGATATAAATCGTTTCCTTCACGTGTTCTTTCACCAACACCAGCAAATACTGATACACCACCGTATGCTTTGGCAACGTTGTTGATAAGTTCCATAATTAATACTGTTTTACCAACACCGGCACCACCAAATAAACCAATTTTACCACCTTTTCTGTATGGAGCTAATAAATCAACTACTTTAATACCTGTTTCGAAGATTTGTGGTTTTGTTTCTAATTCATAGAAAGAAGGTGCTCCTCTATGGATTGGCCAACTTTGCTCAGGTGATTCAATTCCTGCAAGATTATCGATAGGTTGTCCTAATACGTTGAAAATTCTTCCTAATACTTGGTTTCCTACCGGAACTGAAATCGGTTTACCAGTATCTACAGCGATAAAATTACGTGCTAAACCTTCTGTTGGGTTCATAGCAATTGTACGAACAGTGCTACCACCAATCATTTGTTGAACTTCAGCAACTACTTGAACGTATTTAGCTAATTTTGAAGATGATGAATCCATAATTTCAATAGCTGTATTGATATCAGGAATTGATCTACCTTTGTAACGGATATCGATTACTGGTCCAATAACCTGAGAAACTTTTCCGCCTACAGGTCCAAGGAATGAAAACTCTGAAGATTTGCTACGCATATTCTTAAGGGTCAGTTTTTTTTATATGAGAGAAAATAAATAGGGTTTCCCTATCAGTTTTTAAAATTTAAAAACTAATTGTTTAATTTAAATCACGCCCAGTTGTTGCCAACCAATTTTCAGCTTCAATATAGTTATTAGGAGCTAATCTTATAGCTTCTCTCCAATAATCAGCTGCTTTATTAAAAAGTTTTTTGGCGATTTCAGATTGACGTTTTTCAGATGATTTAACACCTTGATAATGATAGATTACAGCAATGTTATTATATGCTTGTGAAAGTTTAGGATTTAATTCCAGTGATTGATGATAATATTGAAGAGCAATAGAATACTCACCATTATTTGAATAAATTAAAGCGATATTATAAAGAATATAGCTACGATCTATTGGATCTTCTTCCAGTTGAAGAGCTTCATAATAACTTTCAAGCGCTTGAGCATACTGTCCAGAAGATTGAGCAACTAAACCTTCTTTATAGTATGTAAAGGCTTCTTTTTCTTGTTGACTGGCTGGTAAAACTTTAATCAAGATATCAGCCATAATCGTAAAGGTTTTATCAAGAAAGTTGTCGTTCTTTTGATTCATTCTTTGAAATATCTTTATTTTAAGAATTGATAAAAATAAAGCTTAAAGTGCTTTATTAGGTACAAATGGAAATAATCCAAGTAGTCGTGCATGTTTAATTGCTTTTTTTAGACGACTTTGTTGAATTTTAGTTAAATTACTTACTCGTCGACCTAAAATTTTCCCGTAGCTTGTTGTAAAAGATCTTAATAATAATAAATCTTTGTAATCAATATCACGGTTTAATCCTAAAGGAGAAAGTTTAGATTTTGTTTTGCGCATAATTTTAATTATTTCGTTTCTTTATGTAATGTATGAGAATTACAATGTGGACAGAATTTTTTGATTTCTAATCTTGCTGGAGTATTACGACGGTTTTTTCTAGTTGTGTAACGTGAAACTCCTTCAGATCTTTTATTTGTATTTGTACGACATGTTGTACATTCAAGATGAATGATGATGCGGCTACCTTTTTGTTTTGCCATTTTTCTTTTGAATTTGTAAATTTTCTATTTATAGAATTCTATATAATTAATTATAAGAAATTTTTATACCTAAGCTAGTCAAAAGACTATATTATTATTTAGATTTACTTTATAATAATGAAATAATTTTAATTGGCAAAGATTATTTTAAAAATTTAAACTTAATCTCAAATCTCACTAAAGAATAATAAAACTTTATGGCTAATATTAAATCTGCTAAGAAAAGAGTCCGTATTGGAGAAAGAAATCGTAAAATGAATCGATTTTATAAATCAAGTATTAAAAGTTTAGTAAAAAAATATCGAACTAATATCAAAAGTTTTGAGTCAAATCGTGATAGTGAAACTTATGAAGTTTTAAAATCATTAGTTTCAAAAATCTATAGTCGAATAGACAAAGCTGCTAAGAAAAAAGTATTCCATTTACGTAAAGCAGCAAGACAAAAATCACGTATTAGTAAAGTTTTAAAGAAAGTAGGAAAACCATAAATTATTAGATTTTAGGTTTTTTTTTTATTACTTTAAATACATTTTGTTTAATTAGTTTAAAAAACACTAACTATTAAGAATTTAAAAAATTCATTACTTTATATAGCTAGTTAAGTTGACTAGCTATATATTCATTTTTTGAAAAAAATAATCAAGGAGTTTATACCATTTATGCGCAAAGTATTTCTGGCTAAAATGCCGGATCTAGTGGAAATCCAAAAAAGTAGTTTTTGTTGGTTTTTAGAAGAAGGTTTAAATGAGGAGTTAAAACATCTTTCGAGTTTAGCTGATTTTATGGAAACATTTGAAGTAAGATTTTTCCATAATGACTTCTATTTTCATGCACCATTTCGTATACCACATGAATCTCGCAGAGATAGGCTTTCATATTCAATAAGATTATATATGCCGATTGAAGTAGAAGATAAACGAACTCAAATAACAGAATTACACACCTTATGTTTATGCGAGTTACCATTAATGACAAACCGTGGAACATTTGTCATTAATGGTTGCGAACGAGTAATTTTAGGTCAAATTGTACGAAGTCCAGGTGTTTATTACAAAGTTGATGCGATAAATAGTCAAATTTCTACAATTGGTGCAACACTTATATCAAATAGGGGTTCGTGGCTTTATTTTGAATATGATCGTGAAAAACTTGTCTGGATTAAAACTGATAGGATAGAAAAAATACCAATTTCTATTTTATTAGAAGATATAGGTTCTCAATCCGAAACAATGTTTTCACACCTAGAGAATTCTCATTACTTTGAATATATTTTAGCTCATTCACGAAAAATTTATACAAAAGGTGCAGATTTTCCTTATGAAGAATACCAATCACGATGGGAGCTTCTAAAAAGTGAAATTTTTGAACCCAGATATTATAGCCTTGGAAAAGTAGGTCGTTATAAAGTCAATAAAAAATTAGGTTTATCATTACCGGCAAATGCCCAAACTTTAACGTTACATGATTTAGTTGAAATTATTGATTATTTAATTGGGTTACGGGTTTTGATCGGGAATGTAGATGATATTGATAGTTTAGAAAATCGACGCGTAAGATCAATTGGAGAACTTCTTCAAGCGCAATTTTCACAAGCTTTTCTAAGATTTGGTGCGTTTCTTGATGAAAAACGCGATACAATGAATACCTTAGACTTAACTGTTCTTATCAATCCTTTTCCAATTCAATCAGCAGTTGATGAATTTTTTGCAACAAATCCGTTGTCTCAATATCTAGATCAAATAAACCCTTTAGCTGAATTAATTCATAAACGCCGAGTTACAGTATTAGGTCCAGGTGGTATACCTTTTGAAAAAGCAAGTTTAGCGATTCGAGATATTCATCCTAGTTATTACGGACGTTTATGCCCAATCGATACTCCAGAAGGTGAAAAAGCAGGTTTAGTAGCTTCTTTAGCAACGTTTGCTGAAACTGATAGTCAAGGATTTTTAAAGACTCCGTTTTTCTCAGTTGATAAGGGGAAAATTTTTGGGTTAGATTACTTAAGTGTGGGTGAGGAAGATGGTAAATCCATTGCTATGGGTGACAGTCTTGTTAGTTCAAAAGGATTCTTATTAACAAAACGTATAGGCGTAAAAGAAAATGATGAATTTCGTATAACCTCACCATCCGAAATTGAATACCTTTCTATATCACCGTTTCAATTATTCTCACCTGCTGTTGGTTTGATCCCATTTTTTGAACATGATGATGCTAACCGTACATTAATGGGTGCTCACATGCAACGTCAAGCAGTACCTCTATTACGACCTCAGAAACCTATTGTTGGTACTGGAATTGAATCGCATTTAGCAATTGAATCTGGATCTTTAGTTTTAAGTTACAGTGAAGGTATTGTAAGATTTGTGTCCTCAAATTCAATTTGGATACGTGATGGTTATGGAAAAACAATTGTTTATAAGCTAGAAAAAGCACAATCATCCAACCAATCAACAATTATTAGTCAAAGACCAATAGTTTGGATTGGAGAAACGGTTGAATCTGGTAGTGTAATTGCGGACGGACCAAGTACTGATGAAGGTGAATTAGCATTAGGAAAAAATGTTACTGTAGCTTACATGCCATGGGCTGGTTATAACTATGAAGATGCAATTGTCGTAAGTGAAAGACTTGTTTATGAGAATCTTTTTACATCAATTCATATTGAAAAACTTGAGATTGAAATAGAAGATAGTGATCGTGGTCCAGATTATGTAACAAGAGATTTGCCAGAAAGTAACGCTGAAAAATATCGATTAAGAAATTTAGATGAAAACGGTTTAGTTTATATTGGTGTTTATGTTCAACCTGGTGATGCTTTAGTAGGTAAATTATCGCCAAAACGTCGTGAAAATACTTATGGACGTTTATTAGAAGAATTGTTTGGAGATGCTACATCAGTGGCGGATACATCCCTAAGAGTACCATTAGGAATGGTCGGAAAAATATTAGATGTTAGAGTGCTTGATCGTGAAACTGCACTAGATATGCCTCCAAAAGTTTTTTATATCGTACAAGTTTTTATTGCAAATATCCGACGTATGCAAATTGGTGATAAAATGGCTGGGCGCCATGGTAATAAGGGGGTAATTTCAACTGTTGCACCGTTAGCCGATTTACCATTTTTACCTGATGGTACATTAGTTGATATTATCTTAAATCCATTAGGGGTTCCTTCCCGTATGAACGTAGGACAATTATTTGAATGTTTGTTAGGATGGGCTGGAGAAAAATTAGAACGTCGTTTTAAAGTATTTCCATTTGATGAAATGTATGGAACCGAAGCTTCAAGAACTTTGGTATACCAAAAATTATCGGAAATTACTGAACCATTATCATCTGATGCAAAGATTTTAAAAAAATCTAGTCCTGGAAAAGTTATTTTACGAGATGGACGGACTGGTTTACCTTTTGATAATCCAATTACAGTAGGTAAACCTTATATGTTAAAACTGATTCATTTAGTTGATGACAAAATTCATGCTCGTTCAATTGGCCCATATTCCGTTATTACACAACAACCATTAGGAGGAAGATCTCGTGAAGGTGGACAAAGATTTGGGGAAATGGAAGTTTGGGCTTTAGAAGCCTATGGAACTGCTCATACATTGCAAGAATTATTGACATTAAAATCAGATGATATTCCTGGAAGGTTGAAAGCTTATAAAGCAATTGTTGGTCATAATCAAATGCCTTCACCTGGTATTCCTGAATCATTTAGGGTTTTATTACGCGAATTAAGATCATTAGCAGTTGATATTCATGCTTTAAGATTTATGGCGCATTCTCCAGGAAAACTTGAACCAAATGTAAAACCGGTTAAATTTTAATTCAGTTAATTTTCCAGAAACACATAAAATATGATCTCTCAAAAAAAGTCAAATACTAGTAAAAAAAATTTAAATCATAATGCAATAAATACTAAAAATATTAAACGGCAAATATTAAAAAATTCTAGAATTGTTTCATCACAAACAACGCGTAATAGGTTTGAAATGGTAGGTGTTAAACTTGCTTCACCTCAAAAAATTAAAGAATGGAGTGAAAGAAAACTTCCTAGTGGTGAAATTATTGGTGAAATACGAAAACCAGACACTATGAATTATCGAACTGGTCGCCCTGAACCAGATGGTTTATTATGTGAAAAAATTTTTGGACCGTTAAAAAGTTGGGAATGTAGTTGTGGTCAATACAAATTTCGTCCAAAGACCAAGCCTTTTTATTGTCCAAGTTGTGGAGTTGAAGTAACAGAAAGCCATGTTCGGCGACATCGAATGGGACATGTTGCATTAAATTATCCAATTACTCATACATGGTATTTAAAAGGTTCACCAAGCTATTTAAGTATTATTTTAGATCAACCTTTAAAAGAATTAGAAACAATTGTCTATCTAGTTGAAGAAGAGAAAACTTTAGAAGAACTTGAAAATGAAGCCCGTGAATCTGTAAAAAGATTACTTGGGCCAAATGGTCAAATCGATGATTTAAAAACTGAAGAAAATCAGGATATTGAAATTGATAAATGGGTTTCAGAATGGATTAAAAGTCGTAGCATAATTTCTGACAAACTTAGTAATGACAAAGAAAATTTATTGTTCTTTGAAGTAGATAAAAATGATTTGAAAACAAAACTTACGGAAAATCGTTTAGTTGAAGAATTACAAACGAAAAAATTGTTAAATCGTCAAAAGAGACCTACTACATATCAAGAATGGGTTGATGAAGAAGTTAATGCCTTATTACTAGCCGACCATGGCTCAAAAAAGATTTTAAATATGCTTGAATCTTTAGACTTAAAAGAAGAAGTCAAAAGTGTGCGTGCAGAATTATTTAATTCTTCAATTAGTAAACGAGACCGATTATTAAAAAGATTAAGATTGTTAGAAACATTTTTAGCTACTAAAACCGATCCTTCATGGATGGTTTTAACGGTCTTACCTGTTTTACCACCAGCATTAAGACCTGTTTTTGAGTTGCCAAATGGGACTTATATGAGTTCAGAATTTAATGAACATTATCGTCGTATTGTTATGCGTAATAATCGTTTATTAAGATTTTGTGAACAGATCGTTCCAGATTTTGTTGTAATAAATGAAAAAATCTTAATCCAAGATGCTGTTGATGATTTAATAGATAATGGTAGTCGATTTGGGCGTGATTCATATGGTCCACGAAATAAACCGTTACGCTGTTTAAATGATTTAATTGCCGGTAAAGAAGGCCGTTTTAGACAAAATTTACTAGGAAAACGTGTTGATTATTCGGGTCGATCAGTTATTGTGGTAGGACCAACATTAATGTTAGATCAATGTGCTTTACCTTATGAAATGGCTTTAAATTTATTTGGTCCATATCTAATTTACAAAATCAGGGAGATCATTCCAAGAGCTCGTGAGTTAGACACAAGTGATTTAACATCAGCTCTTCAAAGAAATTATCCAATTGTTTGGACCTTATTAACTTTGATTGTTTCAGTATCTTTAGTATTACTAAACCGAGCTCCGACTTTACATAGATTAGGTATTCAAGCATTTCGTCCAATACTAACAACGGGTCGTGCTATTCAACTGCATCCTTTAGTTTGCACTGGTTTTAATGCTGATTTTGATGGTGACCAAATGGGTGTTCATTTACCATTAACACGTAAAACACAATTAGAAGCTTATCGAATGTTATCTTCTAATAATTTATTATCCCCTGCTAATGGTAGACCGTTATTAACGCCAAGCCAAGATATCGTTTTAGGTTGGTATTATATAACAACTCGCACATTACCAAATCGAAAAGGAGGAAATCGTTACTTTACATCCTTTTCAAAAATTTCTGAGGCTTTAGAACATGGCAGTTTGTCCTTACATTCAACAGTTTGGATTAAGTATTCTGGTAAATTAACAGGTATTATTAAAAAGGATAAAAATTTAATTCGCAAAGAAAAATTAGCTGATAATACAAATCTAGAAATTTTTGACGATATACAAATAATTCGTAACGAAAATAATAAAATAATCTCTTGTTTTATTCGAACAACACCTGGGCGAATTTTAATTAATGAATTACTAGCCGCTGCAATTTATGCTAGACCAATCGGTATTCAAAAAACTAATCCTAATAATTAATTTTAGCAAATACAAAATGTTTAATTATCCATAACAACCTAAAATGCAAAATTTAAAGAACAAACATAATTACAACCAGCGAAGTTTTATTTTTCTAAATCAAGTTATTACTAAAAAAGAATTAGAAGAATTATTACTATGGATGTTTCGAAATTATGGAATTCGAAAAACTTGTATGCTAGCAGAATTATTAAAAGAAGCTGGATTTAATTATGCTACACAAGGTGGAATATCCATTAGTTTAGAAGATTTAAAAGTCCCCCGTACTAAAACCCCACTAGTAGGTTCAACAAATAAAGATTTAGCAAATGGTGAAACAAAATATCAAAGAGGAGAATTAACAAGTTCTGAGTGGTTTCAAAAACAAGTAACAGCTTGGAACTTAACAAGTGAATTACTAAAAAATGAAATAGTCGAGTTTTTTGAGCGCACCGACCCATTAAATCCTTTGTATATGATGACGTTTTCTGGTGCTCGTGGTAATTTATCACAAGTTCGTCAACTTATTGGTATGCGCGGATTGATGTCTGACCAAAAAGGAGAAATGATCGGTTCTGCCATTCAAAAAAATTTCCGTGAAGGTTTAACAGTTATTGATTTCCTTATTTCCTCATATGGTGCAAGAAAAGGTTTAGTTGATACTGCCATTCGTACAGCAGATTCAGGTTATATGACTAGACGTTTAATTGATATAGCACAAGATGTTGTAGTACGTCAATTTGATTGTCAATCTAAATACGGAGTTTTAATTGTCTGTAATCGCCCGTATGGAGATACAAATACAAAATCATCATTTGAAGATAGACTTCTAGGAAGAATTTTAGCAAAACCCATTATTGATCCTCAAAGTAAAAGTTTAATCGCACATCGCGGACAAGAGATTGATTTTTATTTATCAAACAAAATTAATGACGTTAAGATTCCAATTGTAAGTGTACGTTCACCATTAACATGTCAAGCTTATCGTTCTGTTTGCCAAACTTGTTTTGGATGGGATTTAACTCAACATCGTTTAATCGAAATTGGAGAAGCAATTGGTATTATCGCAGCTCAATCAATTGGTGAACCTGGAACACAATTAACAATGAGAACTTTCCATACTGGAGGTGTTTTCAGTCGTGAATTAAGTCAACAAATTCGTAGTAATTATTCTGGTCAAGTTAAATTTGCAGAGAATTTAAAAACACAATTTGTGCGAACTACTCAAGGTGATTATGCGCAAGTAATTCGTAATACATCATTTTTTGAGATTCGTACATATAAAAACGAAATAATAAGAATACGGGTTGAACGTGATGATCTTTTACTAATTAAAGATCATGAATTTATTAAAAAAGGTCAACCTATTGTTCAAGCAGCTTCAAATTTAGAAGATTCAGATACTGAAATTCAAAAGACCTTATCGACAAAATTCCCTGGTGAAATTTATTATCAGCCTAGACAAAATTATAACTTTTTTGAATACAATATGATTGTTTGGGTTCTAGCTGGTAATCTTATGACATTACCGTTTGAATCCAAACAAATTGTTCGACAAGCAAATATCAATAAAAAAATGTTTGCTAAAACCAAATTAGTTATTAAATCAAATCCTTTTACAGAAACAATTTGTGTTTTTGATAATAATACGATCGGTTTAATTTCTAGATTTAAGGAACTTGAACAATTAACTTTGTCTTCATATTCGTTAGCAAATCGTAAAAATACAAAGTTTTTCATTGCGAAACTAGGAAATAATAATAGACTCATTTTACGTAAAGATTTAAGTAATCACCAAGTTGAAAATTCAATATTTTATATTGGTAAGTATTTATCTAAATTATATACAGTAAAAACAGCAGGAAACTTGTATTCAATTAATTTAAATAGAAACTTATTTATACGTTCAAAAGTTCCAGTATGGACTGAACTTAATCGTGGTGGAATTTATCTTTGGCTACCCGAAGAAACGTATAAACAATTAGCATCGACTTCCCTTTTAAATTCACAAGAAGGTAAATTTATAAGAAAAGATTATTGGCTAGGACAAAATATTTTTTCTCCAATTAATGGTTTAATAAATTACGGTAAACAAAATCGAAAAATGCATGATGTTTCGATTTTATCAGGAACTATTTTTGCATTTGAAAAAAATTCTATTAATCTTACAAAATTCAAAAATAAATTTGATTCAAAATTACTTTTTCCGGGTGAATTGTTATTCGGCAGCATATTAATTGAGCGTGTAATTTATAGTCAGGTTGTCATTTCAGAAAACAAAGTTAAATTAATTTTACGCCCAACAACTATATTTAGTATTCCCCAATCATACCAATATAATCCTATTGGTCATACATCACAGGTAACTAGTGATGAATTAACAATTAAAACAAAACGTTTTCTAACCGTTAAATTAAATGAATTAACAAAGGCTAATAAAGTTTATCCAAAAAATATTGTTGAAACAGGATTATTTGTAAATAGTTTAAGTGGGAACATAAAACAAAAAATTAATGTCATCATAAATTTTAGACCTAATAAAACAAAAACATGGAATCTTGAATTAGGCCGTTTTCAAAATTTAAATCAGCCAAAAATTGGACCAAGACGTTTAAAACTTCAAGACATTCAAACAGCTTCTTTTCTTCGACCAAATCAAATTTTGGAACCTTATACATTAATTGGATGTTCTGAAGTCCATGGAAAAATAAACGGGTCACCTATACAACTTCGTTCACAATATTCAAATCGTTATCAATCACAAGAATTAATGATTGTTAGTAAAGATCATGTACGAGAGTTATATTTTGACGAAAGTCGAAGCTCCTTATTACAAAGAGAATTTGTTTTTGCAGGAGATAACATTGGACATGGTTTAATGTTAACGATTGGAGGAAAAATTTTATCTTCAAACGCTTCAAAAATACAATTTCGAATTGGAAAACCGTATTTATTTACTGAAGGTGCAAAAGTTTACAAAAATCACAAGGACTTTGCTCCTGAAAATACAGTATTAGGGTTTGTAACCTATAGAATTTTTAAAACTCAAGATATTATTCAAGGTTTACCGAAAGTAGAAGAAATTTTAGAGGCAAGAAGTTCATCTGAACGTGCTTTAATAGCTGAAAAAGCTGGTATCGTTACAAAAATAATGACTCATGCACGAAGTAGAACAAGTCAAATTGAAGTTTTATCAAATATTAAGCAATTAAGGACAATTCGTGAGGTTCCATATTTAGTTGAAGAAATTGATTCTGAAAATCTTGAGGTTGAACCTTATCAATATATAAATTTAACTGATCGTTTTCATAAAGGATTAGTTGATCCACAACAACTGTTGGATATTTCATTTGACTATTTTAGACAAAGAGATTCTCACCATAAGGCAACACTTCGAAGTTTGTATCGATTAGCTTCTATGTTCATTAAATCAATCCAAGGTGTATATGAAAGCCAAGGTATTAAAATTGTTGATAGACATTTAGAAGTAATTGTTAGACAAATGATTGTCAAAGCTAAAATTGAATTTCCTGGTAATACACCGTTAGTTTCTGGCGAATATATTGATATACAACAGTTACTAATTCTAAATCAAATGCTTGAACGTAAACAAAAACATTTAGTTTATTACAAACCCGCAATTTTAGGTTTAACAAAAGCTGCTTTAACTACAGAAAGTTTTATTTCTGCAGCTAGTTTCCAAGAAACGGTAAGGATTTTAACTCAGGCAGCAATTGAAGGTAAAGTTGATTGGTTACGGGGTTTAAAAGAAAAGGTTATTGTTGGGGGGTTAATACCTTCCGGTACTGGTATCTTAACATTTTTAGATGAATGGATTGCAAAACATATCTTTTTATATGGGCGTAGTGTAGTAGCTTCAAATACTCGTAGAAAATTTTTAAGAAAAAAACTTAAAAACCAAGTTTCTTCCGTTATGAATATAGGAACTAAGGATAACAAAACTTTATCAAATCCAATAGAGTTAGGCCAAACAAAATCAACTCTTCGATCTCGAATTAATGATATTAAAGAAAAAAGCTAAAATTTATTATATATTTCAAATGTTTTAATTATGAATTAAAGTAAATTAAAAAATTTTATTTACAAACAATATTTTAAGGATTTTATAAATTATGTATAATTTATATAATGTTTAGCTTAAAATATTGTATCTTATCTTAATCAAACTAATTTACAACTACTATAAAAAATAACTTTAGAATATGGCAGACGGAACACGCCAAATAATAAATCAAAAATTAGCTCGATTCTTTAAAGTTGGACTTCACTATGGACATAAGAAAAAAGAATGGAATCCTAAAATGGTACCGTTTTTATTTTATTCGTTTCCAGAAGTCAATAGAGAATATCATTTTATCAACCTATACGAAACACAGAAATATTTAAATAAAGCTTGTCGATACTTAAGAGCAGCTTCTTTAAAACGTAAAGTCATTCTTTTTGTTGGTACGAAAAAACGTTTAGCAAGTGCGATTCAACAAGAAGCAATGCGTTGTGGTGCATTTTATGTAAACTACCGTTGGCTTGGTGGAATGTTAACAAACTGGAAAACAATTCAAAAACGAATTCGTCGTTTACGAGTTTTAGAAACATTACAAGCTTACGGCATTTTAAATTATTATCCTAAAAAAGAATCTGCAAAGCTAAAACGTGAACTTGAAAAATTAAATAACTATTTAGCTGGTATTAAAAATATGCCTTATTTACCAGATGTAGTGGTTTTAATTGATCAAGAGCATGAATTAACAGCAATTAAAGAATGTAAAACACTAAAAATTCCTGTAATATCAATCATTGATAGTAATTCAAATCCAGATTTAGTAGATTTAGGTATCCCTGGAAATGATGATTCAGTTAAAGCGATTCGATATGTTTTACATCGTTTAGCTCGTGCAATTGCAGGTAGTCAACAAAGTCAAAATAATAAATTGTTAGCACACGCCTCTTTAAATTAAGAGCTTAATTTTTATTTTGATTATTAATTCAAATGAATTTACTTTAATTCCAAAGACGGAATAACGTATAATATTCATGAGATAGAAAGTCGTTCTTTTCGATTTAAACAGTAATTATGACATCAACTTTATATTTAGACTATAACCCAACTATCTCAGCTTTGCCTTTAGCAGATCTAGAGGTAGGAAAACATTTCTACTGGGAAGTTTTTGGGTATTCATTACATGGACAAGTATTTATTGTTAGTTGGCTTGTTATAGGATTGATTTTAGGTGCTTCAATTTTAGCAACTATTACATTAAATCAAGTTCCACGTAACAGCTGGCAAAACATTATGGAAGTTGTTGTTGAATATGTTCAAGGTATTGCTAAAAACCAAATGGGACATAATTATGCTGAATGGGTACCATTTGTTGGAACATTATTCCTATTCATCTTAATTTCAAACTGGTTAGGTGCTTTAGTACCATGGAAATTAATTCACTTACCAGAAGGTGAATTAGCAGCACCAACAAATGATATCAACACAACAATTTCTCTAGCTTTATCTACGTCAATTACTTATTTTTACGCTGGATTAAAAAAGAGAGGTTTTTCTTACTTCAAGAAATATTTCCAACCAACTCCTGTATTATTACCAATTAATGTTTTAGAAGATTTCACTAAACCATTATCATTAAGTTTCCGATTATTCGGTAACATTCTAGCAGATGAATTAACAGTAAGTGTATTAACACTTTTAGTTCCAATCTTAATTCCTCTTCCTATTATGATATTAGGGTTATTTGCAAGTTCAATTCAAGCATTAATTTTTGCCACTTTAGCTGCGGCTTATATTGGCGAATCAGTTGAAGGTCACCACTAAAATTTAACTTTTTCTTGGTAAATTCATATTTTAAGAAAGCTGTCAATTTTTTTCGAAAAGATCAAAAGGAAATATTATGGCAGATTCAATCGTATCAGCAGCATCAGTTATCGCTGCAGGAATCGCTGTTGGTTTAGCAGCTATCGGACCTGGAATTGGACAAGGTAACGCAGCAGGTCAAGCAGTAGAAGGTATCGCACGCCAACCTGAAGCTGAAGACAAAATTAGAGGAACACTTCTTCTAAGTTTAGCCTTCATGGAAGCCTTAACTATTTACGGACTTGTAGTTGCTCTTTCATTAATTTTCGCAAATCCTTTTAGTTCTTAATTAAAAGTCCAACCTAGGCCTTAAAAGATGATCTAGTTTATCTATGATCATCTTCTATTTGGCCACGATTTACGTAAAATCCAATAAAATTTCTGGATATGTATACATCATTACCTTATCTATACCTTGGTCTAGAAAAGACAGGTGGCTTATTTGATATCGATGCTACACTCCCTGTTTTGACCATACAGTTTTTTTTGTTGGTTCAAATCTTATCCTTCCTTTTATTTAATCCGATTCAAAAAATCTTAAAACAAAGGGAACAGGAAATTGAAAATAACCTCAAAAATGCTCGAATTAGTCTCGAGGAAGTAGAAAAACTGCAACAAAAAATACGTCGGATTTTACAATCTGTTCGTGAACGACATACAATTAGATCTCGAGAAGTTGAAGTAAAAAGACAATCAGCTGTTCTTAAATCTAAAAAATACATGGAAGCCAAAGTACGAGATACACGCGAAGCAATGGTAAAAAATTATATAACTACTGCAACGCAAACTCGTGATCTTATACCTGGTGTAGTCCAAGAAATTAATAGATACCTACGTGTTAGACCACCTATTAATAGGTTATAAATGTTAACAAAGGGGATGTTTTCGAAACTAAAGGACTTCTTATATGAGTGAAGCTGGGTTTGGAATCAATACTGATATATTAGAAACAAACTTAATTAATATCCTACTTTTAATTGGATTATTAATTTTCTCATTTGCGGATTCAGTTAAAACAAGTTTAAAGAGTCGTCAAGAGCGAATTTCTGACAATTTAGATAACGCCGCAAATAGATT